>JADMIO011373999.1_pt1 | contig 116818 bp, 91 predicted proteins | sample 8958161 | NCBI WGS metagenome assembly JADMIO01 (sample SAMN16585339, study PRJNA669376) | soil metagenome | isolation source: Crop rotation soil | place: USA: Cullars Rotation, Alabama | collected 2011 | reverse complement strand
GCCGCGACTTCAAGTCACGTGAATTCCAAGCTTCGGATCCCACTGTGCTGGAAAGGGAGGAATCAGTGGTTTCGGATTGCTTTTTAAAATAAATAAGGATGGCACAGGTTATGATACACTCATGAGTTTTACAGGTGTAAACGGAAAAAAACCTTATGGCACACCTATTATTGTGGGGCACACTTTATATGGAATGACATCAGAAAGCAGTACGGGTTTTGGAACAATATTTAAATTCAATCTTCCCGTCGGTATTGATGAGTTAAGTGCAGAAATGGGTGTTAACATTTTCCCCAATCCCTTTACAAATGAGCTAAGAGTTACCTGTGAGAAAAAAGGTGAGCTTTTCCTTTATGATCTTGAGGGAAAAGAAATTCTGCATCAAAAAGCCATAGCAGGAGAAACAAAAATCAATACAGAGAAAATTGCTTCGGGCTTCTACCTGATCAAATATACCGATGGAAGCCGGTCGGCAACCGGCAGGATTGTGAAATACTGAAGAAAGTAACTAAAACCGGTTACAGCTTTCTTGTTTACAAACAGGTGTCACTAACGGCAAAACGGTGCACTACTTTCATCATGCATCATGTGTAGCCAGCCGTTCCAACAATTCCTCATGTCCTTTAATAAAAGGTCATGCTCCTTCGGCGATTCCACATGCGCCTTTGATAAAGGGTCATGCTCCTTTGGCGATTCCTCTTGCTCCTTCATGAAAAGCTCTCGCTACATTTGAAACTAAGGGAAATCCATCGAAGGATTTCACGTTTCCTTCGAATCCTTTACTGAATCCTGCGAAGGATTCGCCAAATCCTTCGAAACTTACGCCGTGTTCAACGAAGGATTTACCATTTCCTTCGAATCCTTTACTAAATCCTTCGAAGGATTTATCAAAACCTTCGAAGCTTTTCCCGAATCCTTCGAAGGATTTGTCGTATTCAACGAAGGATTTATCATTTCCTTCGAATCCTACGCCGTATCCTTCGAAGGAATTACAAAATCCTTCGAAGGATTTCCCGTATTCAACGAAGGATTTCCGATGGTATTTGCGTTTTTAACGAAAATTTTGGGGTTTTGATTGGTAGGGGGGGCTATGCAACCAATGCAGTTAGTCAAATCAACCTCCCGACAGGTAGTTTTTCTCCTTTCAGGTATTCAGATTTTCTGCAGGGGTTTATATGGCACGATTAACACAAGGCAGTGCAGTGGCGGATACGAAGTTTTTGAAGGAATAATAAACTAAGACTTTAGGTATTTCCTAACATATATCGCTATGAAACTCTGGCTTCTGAGGCAGAATATTCTGTGCAGGCCGGGTCCCAATCCTGCATTTAATTCTACTCGATTTCAAAACGCAATTCCTTTATTACATATGTATTGTCAGTGTGCTTAAAATAAAAGGAAGTTCTGAAAGTCTTGCCAGATGCGGAAACAAAGGTGCCTATGGCATATTGTGTGCCCTCTTTGGAGGCGCCTTTGTGAAGAATAGTGAAGGTTTTAGGCGTATTTTTAGCGAAGAAATCACGAAGGATTTGCTCGGCCTGCACCTTGCTGTAAATGGCTTCCTGGGTGCCAATGGTGAGATCAATATTCCCTCCTACAAAGGCAACCAGCTGCTTTGCATTTCCTGTCCTTATAGAATTGCTGATATCATCATAAATGTCAGCAATGCTGATAAAGGAGCTCAGCACAAGGAGCAATGTAGCCAGCTTCAATGTTTTTATCATAATGTCTGCAAATTAATCAAATATCAAGCCACCGCTCAAATTTCACTTTATGGATGCAAAATAACCAATATTTATTCAGATTTTACAGCCTTCTTCCACTTTCATTCAAAGGCAAGAATGGTTTAATTCCTTATGACAATTGAATTTTTATTTATAGGCAAAACCACGGAGAAGTGGGTGGAAGAGGGAATAGCTCATTACCTGAATCGAATTAAGCATTATGTGAAAGCCGAGATAAAAGTCTTTAACGTAGCTTCCTCAGGGGCATCGCCTGCCATCCAAAAGAAAAAAGAGTCAGCCTTGATTCTTGAAAAAATAGCAGGCAAGGATTTAGTTGTTCTGCTGGACGAAAAAGGAAAACAATTTTCAAGCGAAGCTTTTGCTGTGCAGCTGAATAAACTCATTACAAGCGGCAAATCGAAAGTGCTTTTTATTATCGGCGGAGCATACGGATCGGATGATGCACTTAAGGAACGCGCCGACCTGCTTTTATCCTTTTCCAATATGACATTCACCCATCAGATGATAAGACCCATTTTGCTTGAGCAGGTGTATAGGGCTTGTTCCATTCTTAAAAATGAAAAGTATCATCATTAAAGTTTGCCATCATTAAAGTAAATATCTAAAACTCCAAAGTCAGTATTCAATTGTTTCTTTGTCCAGCCGTTCATGCCCTTCATTTCATCGGATACATAACAGGCCATTTCATAATTAATCTTATTCGAGATAAAGCGTTTCAGGTTTTCTTTATCATCAAACGTTACGATAACATTGGTTTCTGCAGTTGCTTTTTTTAAAACAGCCTCTTTCATTTCTTTGCCAAGGGCCATTGAATCTGAATTCTTACCTAACGATTTAAGCTTGTCCAGGTAATGATTATTGCTGATAAAAGGAATGTAAATGCCCCATTGATAGGTTGCTTCTAAAGTTGATGCCGGTATTAAATAATCTCCGGCAAAATCTGAAACAATTAAATGTTGTTCCGGAAAAGGTTTGTAATGGATCAAAAGATCAGCAAGATTAACGGTAAGACTTTTGTATTGATCACTTGTCTTAAGTTCAATCTGATTTCTGCATTTTGCTATTGTACGTGGCATACTTAAAAGGCTTACGGAAATCAATAACCATGAAACTACAATCTGCAATTTCTTAATACCCGGCTGATCTATCCTCCTTGCATTGGCAAATACGCCAAAGAACATGATGGGAAATGCAATTGTAAAAGCGCCGGCAAGCTTTTGTCCGTCTACCTGTAAAATAATAATCCAGTATAAGGGAAGAGCACAGGTAAACCAGTAGCCAAGCAGATATTCGTATTTTTCTGAATGCCTTGCTTTCAGAAACAGCACTATTCCAAATAAAAATACAATAAGAAAAAGTATGGAGTGAAAAAGGGCGAAGTAACCAAAGTAAGTTACAACAAATGTTTTAAAACTATATAACACCCCCACATTCATGGTTGCCGCTTCTTTAGAATTATACCAGTAAGAATAATAGTTAACGTTATAGCCGTAGTTTTTAATGAGGAAGTAGCCACAAAGAAGAATTACGATACTACCAACGATCAATACAGGCTTAAAAACGGATTCGAAAAAGTTTTTAGTGACTTGAAATCTTTTATAAAAAGCATATAGGCATAAAGGAGAAAAGATAACAAGGGAGTATACAGAGGCAGCGTAGCGGCACAGAACTGCAAAGCTCATAAACACTGCGAAGAGAATAAGATAAAAATATTTTGTGTCTTTCTTTTCATACCAAAGCCATAAGCAGATGCCGGCTATAGCTAAGGGATAGGACGCAATAGTATCCTTCAGGAAAAAACTTAATCCAAAATAACCGGCAAATAATGCCAGCGATGTGGAGTAACAAATAATAACTGCCGATGCCGCAAGAAAAGAATTCCCCCGATACAACATAAGGTATCCCATTAGGAACAGGAAAATAGCCAGCATTGGGAAAACAATCACTAAATCTGCAGCCCTCTTGTTTAGTAGCGAAGGCGTTGCCAGGACAATAGGAATCACCGTAAAAGGATCCGTAGGGTTGGTCCGGAATTCCTGCCGCGCTACCTGCCATCTTCCCTGGTTTGCCAGACGATGTTTTAATTCTGTGCATTTAAGTAATCCTCTCATCGGGTCTGGCGTATATGAATGAATGCTGTAATATTCATCGCATATTTTCTTGGACATGTAAGAGGAGCCGAAAGCACAAAGAACAGCCAAAATAAGCAGCCGTAATCTTAAACTTTTTGAAACAAAAAAGTCCGTAGTCATGTGCTGTTAGCAGTATTTAAAAATCTTTTCTTAATAAGAACTTTAGGTAACTCCATCCGGTACTTACTATTTTCATTTTTGACTTACCGGCGCGGCGTTCCGTCTTGAGCGTCATGGGGACTTCGATAATACGGGCTCCCACATGTATGGATTTTACAAGCAATTCCAGCTTGCAGATAAAGCCTGATTCTTTTATTAATACAGAATACTTTTGCTTGATTTTACAGATCAATGATATTCTGTAAACACGATAAAATGACGTAAGCGTTAAGACCTTGATGCCATATATAGATCGGAATATCTGGTTCGCAATAAGGGATATTATTTTCCTCAAAAAGGAAGTCTGTGTAAACCCTCCTCCCTGAGCGTAAACGGAAGCCAGCACCAGGTCGTAATTCCAATCTTTAGCCAGTGAAAACATAAGCGAAAGAATACCTATATCAGAAGTATTGTCTCCTTCCAGGGTAATAATTAAATCATCTGCACTTTGGGAGTGTTTTAAAATCCATTCGAAGCCGGCATTAAACGAATAACCAGGGCCGCTGTTGTTTGGATTCCTTACGAGGTTTAATTGCTGTGCAGGAAAATGCTCCTGGATAGCCTGAACAGTATTGTCAGTGGAACAATCATTTACAAAAACGTAAAATTTATTTTCCTGGGGAAGAATACCAAGTAAATCCTTTGCAAGCCGGTCTATGTTTTCTTCTTCATTGTAAACAGGAATCAGGAAATAGATCATAGAGAATTTTTAATATCCATTCAGGATAAATTCGGAACAAGTTTTTCCTGCCATTCAATAGTAAGTTTCATTCCTATTTTCAGATCATACTTTGGAACAAAACCTAACTTGCTTTTGATTTTGCTGATGTCGGGCACTCTGCGCATTACATCTTCGTAATTTCCAAAAGTAGAGTATGGGATAAAATTCAATAGCGGGGTGGATTCTTCTCCATTAATCATTTTCCATATTAATGTTGCCAATCCTGTTATTGTTATTTCCGAATCTGCTTCTGTGCCTATATTAAAAATTTCCCTATCTGATCCTGGATCAGTAATACAACGAATGAGTGCATCCACGGTATCCTCAACATAAGTAAAGGTGCGCGTTTGCTCGCCTGTGCCATGAATTTCAATAGGTTTCACATTGAATGCGCTGGTAATAAAGCCGGATTGCGGTCCTCCCCACCAAGTGAGGTTTTGGTTGGGTCCATACGATCCGAAAAGCCGCACGATCGTGTAGTTTAAACCAAACTCTTCATGGTTGGATATAATATATTGTTCGCCATAAATTTTGCTGACAGCATACGCCCATCGCTTCACGGTAGTGGGGCCTAAAATCAGATCGCAATTTTCATGGAAAGGCACGGAAGTATTTTTTCCATAGACATCAGAGGTAGAGGCAAAGACAATCTTGGTTTTATTGGCTTTGCAATACTCCACGACATTTTGTGTCATAGTCAAATTGTTCTTAAGTGTAGGATATGCCGTGGAGTACCTTGGAATTTTATAGGAAGCGAGATGGACAAGCACATCTGCTTTCAAATCTTTAAAAGAAGCTGCGTCGCAAACATCGCGTTCGAAGAACGTAAAATCAGGATTTCCTAAAAACGGTTCTATATTCCTGCGTTCTCCATAAGAAAAGTTGTCAAGTCCGGTTACACGATGCCCACCCTTTAACAATTGGCCCGCAAGATTAGAACCAACGAAGCCTGCAACTCCTGTTATTAAAACTGATAATGATTTCGCGCTCATGTTATATTTATAGGATTCCGGTGAAATTAAATAGCTGTTTGATTAGTTTCCAAATGTAGAAATTTTCCGATTAGGCAAAATCGTAGCATTCCTTTCTTTTTCCCTTTAAATGCAGTTGCAAATTAATTCGCCCCACGTATTTTTTTAAAATCGCGGGTAAAGACTGCGCTGAACACTTTAGCTCCCTCAACATTCAAATGAGCATGATCTGTCCATAAGCCGGGGTTTTTCAACTCCGGTATCAACGATTGAGAGTAATCTAAATTAGGGATATTTTTTTCTTTTAACCAGTTACTAAAACCGTTGCCACTATAATTATAACCACAGTCTGTGCAATAGAAAGGAGAGGTAAATAATACCAATTGAACATTTTTTAATTGGCATAGATCTATTATATGAGACAGGTAGAAAATTCCTTTGTTTTTTGAATCCCCATCAAAAGCAGGTTCCCTTTTCCTTCTTTTGGCGAATTCACTTTGCGAGGTAAATATCTCCAGCTGGTTGCTATCGGCTGTGCGTTCCTGCCTTTCAAAACCATTTCCGGATGCAACGGGATTATTTCTGGTATTCCAGGCATTCTTAATTAAAGAAAACAAAGTACCGTTATATATATATGAATGAAAATAATATTTTAAAAATTCGAACCGGCTTATTTTGTTCAGTTCGGTTTTTACAAAAGTATTTTTATAATAGTAGTATTTAAGGTATTGAATGTTTTTTCTCAGTTCCGGTACATTTTCCATCATATCTTCCGGCTCAACATGCAGGATGAGGTACTTCCTGGGTAAGGCGTCCTTATCGGCTAAAATGTCAGCAAGTGAAGCCTGGAAAGCAATGGACATACCATTATGTGACAGATTGAAAGATGACTTGTTTATGCTATCCGGTATTAAATTCTGATGCGCTCTCGATGAGCCCATGATCAGTACTTCGGGTTTATTGAGAGTGAGATAATAATTAATAGTACCTCCGCTCATTCCATAACGGTTAAATTGATAAAGCCTGTCAAAAACAAAGCTGATAGTAATGTCAGCCAGCACAACCATGGTGGCAAACGCTAAAAAGAAGTATATCAATTTACGAAATGTTTGCATCAGAATTGAAAGTAAATAAACTGGCTGCCATCAGATACACCCCATAATACCATTACCATTACCATAGCTGCACAAAACACAGTTACCTTCCGTGTTCCGTATTTGCTCAAAATATTTTCTATATTGCACTTTCTTAGCACCAGGTATTCAATGATTAGCAACAAAAGCAATGCGAAACAAAGGTTGCTGAAAACAGAAGTATCTTTTATTGTCAATCCTCCGCCAAAAGACAATATGGAAGAAATAATATGATTTGCCTGTGCCAAAGATGAAGCCCTGAAAAATACCCATGTAAAGCATATTAGGTTAAAGCAAATAAAAACTTTCAATGCCTTACCCAGAATGTTTAGCTTTTCTCCAACGGGTGTTATTTTAGGCATAATTCTTTCTATCGCCAGATAAAATCCATTCAGTCCGCCCCAAACCACAAAAGTCCAGGAAGCACCATGCCACAGGCCTCCCAGGAGCATGGTGATTATAAGATTAAAATAGGTTCTGTGTTTCCCCTTTCTGTTGCCTCCTAAAGATATATATAAATAATCCCGCAACCAGGTAGACAAAGAGATATGCCATCTTCTCCAGAATTCTGTAACGCTTTTTGAAAAGTAGGGTAATCTGAAATTTTGCATTAGTTCAAATCCCATCATGCGGGCAATACCGACTGCAATATCAGAGTATCCCGAGAAGTCACAATAAATCTGGAAGGCGAACAAATAGGTGGCTACTAAAAGGGTGATTCCGTTATTGTATTGATAGTTATCATAAATATTTTCTACCTGGATAGCAATGGTATCTGCAACAACAACTTTTTTGAAAAATCCAAACAATGCCTGGGCAAAACCGGAAAGTACATCATCTTGTGTTATTTTTAAATCCGGATTTTTTAACTGCGGTAAAATGTGCTGAGGCCTTTCAATAGGCCCGGCAACCAACTGGGGGAAGAACATAACATACAATGCGTAAAATCCAAAATGGCGCTCTGCCTTTTGATGACCCCGATATACTTCAATAGTATAACTCATAGCCTGAAAAGTGTGGAAAGAAAGTCCAATCGGCAGAAGAATTGATAAATAAGGAAAAGGATCGTGTAAGCCAAATCCATGCAGAAAAGAAGACAGGTTCTCATTCAGAAAATTATAATATTTAAAAACTGCTAAAACACCGATGTTGGCAATTAAGCTGAAAATTAAAAACAGCTTTCGTAATCTTCCCGCGGCTTTTTCAATATATATCGCCGCCAGGTAATCTATAATGATTGTAAAGCCCAAAATCAAAATATAAATAGGTATAAAAGCCATATAAAAATAACAGCTAGCCGTTAAAAGAACCATCCACCTGAATTTTGATGGTAATAGCAGATGCAAGGCATAAACTGCCAAAAAGAAAATAATAAAAATTAGGGAATTAAAAGTCATCCTTTAGCGAGTCTTCCAGATAAAGAGATTTATCATATCATTTGATATCTTGCAGCTTAATTCACGATGATTCAAATTTCTCCTATTAATTTACAGGATAGTAACCTGTTAAAGCATTTTATCAACAATGGTAGATTTCGAAAATCAGGGACGAAGTTTAAATAACTAGGAAATAATTCCCGATACTTAGCTCTGTATCAAAATATACGTCTATTTTATGGCATTATTATTTAGCTTTGAGTCCCTGTAATTAGATTTTATGGATACCTCTGGATATATTTCAGTAATAGATCTCGTAATCGCGCCTTTTTTTCTTGTAGCAATATTTATTTTTGAATGGAATAAATTTCTAAAGAAACGGGAAGAGTTCCCTTACTACCGCTATTACCTTCCTGGTCTTTTTTTAAAGTTATTTGCCGGGATTGGAGTTTGTCTTGTTTATGTTTTTTTCTATCGAGGAGGCGACACGACGGAGTATTTTTTTGATAACTGTTCATTTGTAGATGTGTTTCTCAAAAATCCACAAGTTGTGTTAGAGGTTACTTTCCGTGGTATCGATGCGGAAAACTGGATCACGTTTCTTATGAATTCCGGCGGATTGATTTTTAATTATGATAAACATGCTTTTTTTGTTGACCGCCTGACTTGGGTATTGTGTCTTTTTTCCTTTAAAAGTTTTACAGGCGAAACCATATTGCTTGCGTGGATATCCTATTATGCCGTTTGGAGGTTATTTGAAACATTGATTGAAGAGATTCCCGGTCTTCAAAAAGAATTTGCAATTGCAGTATTGTTTATTCCCTCTGTAGTTTTTTGGGGGTCAGGATTACTAAAAGATACTATTACGTTTGCAGCCGTATGCCTTTTTACAAGCAGTTTTTATGGCATTTTTGTTAAGAGGAGGGCGTTTGTCCGGAATATTATTCTTGTTACTATCAGCTCATTGTTGATGGTCCATATTAAACCGTATATATTGTTTGCTTTACTGCCGGGGAGCTTACTTTGGATTGCAGGAATTGTTCTTTCAAAGATTTCCAACAAGGTAATCCGGCTTATGGTTGCACCGGCTTTCGCACTTATTTCAATCGGATCGGGATATTTTGTTATTAAATCCATGGGGAATTCGTTGGGGGATTATGCGCTGGAGAAAGTACTAAATAAAGCTGTTGTGTCTCAACAGGACCTCAAGAGGGATGAATACGGCGGGTCTTCCTTTGATATAGGTGATTTTGATCCGACCGTATCCGGCGTTTTGGAGAAAGCGCCACAGGCTATTAATGCCACTTTGTTCAGACCCTATATCTGGGAAGCAAGAAACCCTGTTGTTCTTTTATCAGGGCTCGAAAATATGGGCATGATGCTTTTTACCATCTACCTTATTATAAGACTCAAAATATACAATCTGTTTCGGTTGATGTTCAGGCATCATCTTCTTATGTTTACAGTTTCCTTCAGCCTGTTTTTTGCTTTTTCTGTCGGGTTAACAACTTCCAACTTTGGAAGCCTTGTGAGGTATAAAATTCCTGCCATACCGTTTTATGTGGCGAGTTTATTTATTATCCGGTACACGTATATTGAATTGTTAGCTAAAGATAAAGAACAATTCTTTGTTTCAGAGGATGAAAAAAAGAATAGCTTGCAAAATCATTCACCGGAAGATGCTGTGCCCTTATAGATAGTGCTGTAAATTCTTTTTGCGATATTATAATTACGGTGTTTTTCAGCTTGTGGCCGGATTTTATCATAAACTTCTTGTATAGAATAATTTTTTAGCAGAGAGTCAATTTTTTCCACTGCGGCATGATAAGCTGAGCTATCCAGGCTTTCGAGTATTACTCCGGTGTCATTATCCCTGAGAATCTTTACGTCGTCACCTACACTGTCTGTCATTACCACCGGCAATCCAAGTGCCCAGTATTCTCCGTCCTTAATTGATGTGCAGCATTTTTTTGAATGAACCATTTTTACAGGGTTCAGCGCAAAATTACCTAAGCCAATATATTCGGGAATTTCTTTGTGATCTATATAACGACTGATAATTATCTTCTCATCAAGCCCTGCACTTCGACAAAAATGATCTATTCGTTCCCGTGAGGTATCGGTAATCATGAGGAAACGAAACTTATCTCCCCAATAATCAAAGCACACTTTTATGAATTCAAATATTTCATCTTCGAGGTAAATGCCACCGGTTTTTCCTGCGTAAACACAAACTAATTTGTCTTCAAGGCCTAATGACCGGATTAAGTCAGCATTTTTTTTACATTCATAGCTGAATTTAGTCAGATCCACCAGGGCAGGTTTGATGAAAACGTTTTTCAGTTCTGTGTTCCATTTTTCTCTTGCGTAATCTACAATAAGGCTTGAAACGGCAATTAATGCTTTTGCATGTCTGGCTTGCTTTTTTTCAAAGTAAAAAAGGATTTTAAAAGCCAGGCTATTCGCTTTCCAGGTACCAGTTTCAACGGACGGCTCTGCGTGAGGTTCAAAGCTGTCAACAACAAGATCTTTTCCTGTTAATACCGATAACAAATAACCTGCCACACCAGCGGGAGTACACCATGCATGAATGCAATCAATTCGCTTGCGGTAAGATAATATCCACAAGTAAATAAGTTGAATAAGGCGCGCAAAAATTGCTTGGATGCCGAATTTGGAGAACCGGAAATCAATCCAGATAATCCCTTCATTCAATAAATCCTTTTTAATTTTTATTTTTTCGTCTGCATCAACTTTTAAAAATTCCTGCTCAAGTGTAATTAAATAAATCCTGGATGAAGGAGGAATATTTTCTTTTATGAGCCTGACGTACGGCAGTGTATAGGTTTGAATAAGTGCATCACGGTAGCTCCAAAAAGTGATTGCAAGTATATTTCCGCTTTTTATCATTTCAGGTGCTGGATCAATTTATAGCCCAGAAAATTTTTAATCATCAATGCTACTTTACTATAATCTATACCGGTAAGATAAATGGATTTAAAAAGATACTGAAACGATTCCTTGCGCTTGCCCTGCCTGTAAAAATGAACGGCACAAAACTGAAATGTAAAACCCCAAAGAACTTTTTTTTGATTCAGCGTCAGAGTAATATTATTCTCAATCCAGTTTGTAGCAAGCACGCGTTTGCTGATAAGGTACTGATCTCTTAGCCTGATGGATCTTTCCGCATGATCATTCATAACGATGGTATATTCATCCACAATATAAATCCGGTCATTTTGAAGATTTTGAACAATAAACCGCCAGTCTTCAAAAATAGCGTACATGCGGTCTTCTTCAAAAAGAAATAGTTCCGGATTGTCTTTCACAACGGCCAGGTTACATCCGAAATGAGCTCCGCCAAGAAGAAGATTAATATCGTAGTAGCCTCCTTTGATGGATTTAATATTTGCAGGAACAGTTCTTTTATTTTCACGGGCAACATAGCATTTTGTGGCAATAAAATTTGGAGAATTTTCTTCATTAATTTTCCGATGAAGAACTGCAAGATGATTGTCCAGCATTAAATCATCGGAATCCATGAAGACAACATATTTGCCTGAGGCCTGGCGAAATCCATGGTTACGTGCAGCGCCTCTTTCGAGGTTTTCCTGCCACACGTATTTTACTTTGGGATTTTTGTTTGTTATTACCGTTATTATTTCTTTGCTGTTATCTGTGCTTCCATCATCCACAACGATAAGCTCATAATCATCGAATGTTTGTTCCAAAACGGAATTGATAGTTGCGCTGATGAATTTAGCCCGGTTATAGGTGGGTATAACAACAGAGAAGAAAGGCATTTTCAGTTACGGGTAAATTTTCTCAGGAAAGAAATAAGATGTTTATTTAAAAATAAAGTGCGCCGATAAATTCTTCTTGCTTCGGTTTTACTGCGTTGGTCATTTTGCTGAATAAGCAATTCCGCTATTGTCCGTGCTTTCTTTTTATCCAGGGCACTATAATAATAGTGCATTTGGATTTCGAGAAAATATATAAAAGTGCTTTTTATCTGAGCGACTGTAAAGTGTTTGCATGTTTTGTATATATCTGTTCCCTCAAAATACAAACCTATATCTTTTAGCATCTGAATAAATTGCTCTGTGCCCGGAAATGAGCGGAGCACCTTGCTGTAAATCCTTGCCCATTCCTCTGCAAATTTAAGCGAATAATTCGACTTGCTGGTTTCATGAAACCGGTATTTTGAAAAAATATCTTCTACGCCTGATATATCATAGTTCAGCACAATTCTCACAAACAGGTCATGATCCATACAGTAATGCAGGCTTTCATCGAGGTAACCTTGTTCAGGCAATACCTGTCTTTTAAAAAATGTCGAGGGTTGGGGAAAAGGGGTATAAGCAAGGCATTTCAGATCAGCATCTGCCTTATCTGAAAGATAAATTTCTTTCTCCTTAATTCCCTTCCCGAATAAAAGGGATTTGGCATAAAGTAATGCAAAATTTCCTTTACTAAAATAATCCGCCACTTTGTTCAGTGTCCCTTCAGTGTAACAATCATCGCTATTAAGCCAGGTGACTATATCTCCCGTGCTTCTTCTCAGGCCCTTGTTGATGGCTTCACTTTGCCCACTGTCTTTTTCGCTTACCCAATAGTTAATGTGATCAGAATATTTTTTTATAATCTCCACTGAACCATCTGTGCTTCCCCCATCTATAACGATGTATTCAAGATTGGGATATTCCTGGTTGATGACAGACAAAATTGTCTCTTCAAGGTATTTGCCTTGATTTAGGGAAGGAGTGACAATGCTAATTTTAGGAAACGTCATCACGTGTCAGTTTATAGTGCATCATGGTCATACGCTCTTATTTCCCAATTGTCGGGGCTTGAATATTTTTTTACTGTTTCCTGATCTGAATAAAGAAGGAAGGGTGTAATGACATTCAGGGGGCCAATGTGAAACGGGTTAGAAATGAAATTGCTTTTTTTCAGAACCGAAGATTGCAATCCGTTCTCCTGGCAAAATGCTACGAGGCCTTTGTATTTATTTTCGACACACTTTCTCGATAAATATTGTAATAATGCTTTTTGAGACTTGCTGCTTTCGAAAGCAAAATCAAATAGAATTATTTTATTTTCCTGTAGAACGTAATAGATTACATAACCATCTACAACAGCATTAGTATCATGGACAATTATTTTATAATTGTAACTCGGGTTTCTTATCCGCCACGCAAGATGCTCAACACTACGAACGGCATGGATTTTAGCATTGCTGCCTGTTCTTTCAAAAAATGGCTTGATCTCCGCCAAGGAATTTGATTCCCTGACGTTTGCATCGGAACTGCTTCCGGTGAGATGTAATCGGCACAATAAATTAGGCCTGAAATAATAGTTAAACTTTAGTATCAGTTGCCATCCAAACTTAAGTAGCCCCGGAGTTGACTTAGTTCCTCCAAAGCCGATAATAAAAAAGTTGTGATGCTGCTTTACATAGTTATAGCAATGCACAGCCAGCAATTCAAAAAGCCCTTTTCTTCGGTGCTCTGAATGCGTCATGGTATCACATGACTGGTAAATTATTTTTTCTACTCCATCTATGGAAAAAATCTCGGGTATGACGCCATAATAGGCACACACGTCATTTGTTTTATTTTGAACAGCAACAAAGCCGATGCATTTACCGGCAGGATTCTCAAGGTATTTCCATCTGAAATAATCAATACTAACATCTGTTCCAAAGCAATCCTTCACCAGGGGGACGAGCGATGAAAAGTTATCCGAATCAATTTTTTGAATGCTATATTCTGACATATCTCCGGGCTTTGGGTTGAAATAATTCCATTCTCAGGAACATCTCATTTTCGCTTTCATCCACAAGGTTTATCCTGTAATAAGAATTTACAGCACTCGGGTTTAAACTATACCATGGCGTTGTTTTATCTTCTACAAACAGCAAGGCCTGTAAATTAGCTTCCCTGCATATTTCATTTATATGACTATTGCTTTTCCCATTTGGCAAAGCTAAAATAGTTACCGGCTTGTTTATTTTTTCTTCTATTTCAATCTTTGAATTTATTACTTCTCTTTTCAGCTGGTCAACATCCCGGATGACGGAGAGAACATCATGATTGTATGTATGGCTGCCAATCTCCACCCTGTTTTTACTGCAATCAATGATCTCCTTCCAATTCATCATCCTGCAGGTGCAGGATGTGGACAATTCTTTTTCTTTTTTTTCTATTGTGTTCAATCGTTCCGCCATTGGTTTTTTCAGCAAGTCGTTAAAGATGAAAAAATAAAATGGCATCCATTTGTTTGAGAATTGTTCTATAGATACAACCCTTTCATTACCTGCGAGGAATTCAACCGGGATGTTATTTTTCATGGAGAAATTAAAGATATGATTCAGCCGTTGTGTCCAGATGGTCATGTTATTGGAAGCACAGCTATTTACTACATTGTGATTACTCGGAAGATTAAACTTAACCAACAGCGGAAGCGCATATTCAATAAAATCATGATATCCATCATCAAAGCTTAATATCAAATATGGTTTTTCAGATTTTCTGCCGGATTGCAACAGTTCGGGTATGTCGGAAAAAGAAATGACGTTATAATATTTTGAAACATACAGAAGGATTGCTTCAAAATGAGCGGGTGTAATGGGATTCCAAAAAAAATCTCTTTCCGGAGAAATTCTATGCAGGTTTAAAATCGTCAGCTCATCTTTTTTAGAGGACCTGAGAATTTTTGCTGCACCCAGCTTATATAAAAGATTAAACATCCCTTGCCTCACCATATGCCCATTATTAAACTGCAGAATGGGGAAGCTAAAAATAAGGAATAGGAATCATCACCTATCCATTTGAGAGAAAGAATTATTAATAAGTACGCCGGCTAAAAACAGGTGCCTATGCAGACGTTTCCAGGATTACTTCACGATCGTTACAGAGCCGACCAGTTCATCCTTTGTATAACGGCTATCTTTGAATGTGATCTTATAGACATATACACCGGCAACAACTTTGCCTGAGGCCCTAACTCTCCCGTCCCAGGGCAACGAGGTATTATCTGTTTCGAATACCTTTTCACCCCAACGGTTGTATATACTCATGGAATAAATAAGGTCATGAGTTCCGAGTGGGCCGAAATAATCATTGATGCCATCTCCATTAGGTGAGAATGAATTGGGGATATAATACGCATACTCCTCCGTTACTTCAAGAATATACCAGATGCTGTCAACACACCCTGCTGCATTTTTTGCTACGAGTGTTACCGTGTAGGTTCCCACGCCGCTGTAATTGTGCTGCGGGTTTTGAATATTGCTTGTATCATCAGGTGATTTTTTATCCCCGAAATCCCAATGCCAGGATGTGGCACCAATGGATTTGTCAGTAAAGAAAACGGTGCGCGCATATTCAGTGGGTTCTGTAGGAGTATACATAAAGTCAGGAGTTGGAGGGGGAGTGACAGTAACAGTCGCCTGGTCTTTTGCGGGGGTTGAACATCCCTCCGTTGCCGAGACAATATACGTTGTAGTGGACTGTGGATTCACGGTGACGCTACTGCTGTTGCCGGCTCCGTTACTCCAGGTATAGGTATAAGGTGGCCCTATTCCTCCGCCTGCAACGGCGGTAAGCGTTGCAGGATCACCCGGGCAAATGGCAGTACTGCCGGACGCGACAACAGTCATGGGCGGATACATCTGGATAATAATCTGGTTCGATGTGGCAGTTTTGGGATTTGCACAAGGATCATTGGATGTAATAACAACAGTAACGATATCACCGTTCTTTAAGAAGGAAGTAGAATAATTGTTCACGTTAATACCCACCGGCAAACCTGCTATATACCATTGATAGGTTGGCGAAGTTCCTCCGTTTACAACATACGCTAAGAAGGTCACTGCCTGCCCATCGCAAACGATTCCTGATGGGGTAGCCGTTATAGTAACAGAAGGAACAACAGCTGTTTTATAGGTAATGACAATTGAATTAGAAACTGCCGTGTTCGGAGAGATGCACGGCCCAACGGCATTGAGTAAATGAACTTCAATAGCATCACCATTATTCAGCGTGGTGGAAGAATAGGTGGAATTGGTAGCACCATTTATAGCAGTACCGTTTAAATACCATTGATAGCCGGGAGTCGATCCGCCATTGGTTGGCGTGGCGGTAAATGTCACATTTTGACCAGAGCAAATGGGCCCTGCAGGGTTTGCAACTATGCTTACTGTGGGCGCAATCAGCGGGTTATTCGTAATTGTTATGGAAGCGGATGTTGCTGTGTTCGGAGAGATGCATGGACCTGTTGCATTTAAAAGCACTACATATATAACATCATTTGCTGCCAGGGTAGTGGAAGAATACGTAGCATTTGTCGCGCCTGCTATGGGATTTCCGTTCAGGTACCATTGGTAACCGGGAGTGTTTCCTCCATTCGTGGGTGTTGCTGTGAAAGTGACATTGTCACCGGGACAAATGGGCCCTGCAGGATTTGCTACTATGTTAACTGTGGGTGCAATAAATGGGTTATAGGTAATTGTTATGGAATTCGAAGTTGCTGTATTAGGAGAGATGCATGGGCCTGTTGCATTTAAAAGCACAACGTATATAACATCATTGGCTGCAAGCGTGTTGGTAGCATAGGTAGCATTGGTTGCGCCCGCTATAGGATTGCCATTCAGGTACCATTGGTAACCGGGAGTGTTTCCTCCATTGGTAGGAGTTGCTGTGAAAGTGACATTGTCACCGGGACAAATGGGCCCTGCAGGATTTGCTACTATGTTAACTGTGGGTGCAATAAATGGGTTATAGGTAATTGTTATGGAATTCGAAGTTGCTGTATTAGGAGAGATGCATGGGCCTGTTGCATTTAAAAGCACAACGTATATAACATCATTGGCTGCAAGCGTGTTGGTAGCATAGGTAGCATTGGTTGCGCCCGCTATAGGATTGCCATTCAGGTACCATTGGTAACCGGGAGTGTTTCCTCCATTGGTAGGAGTTGCTGTGAAAGTGACATTGTCACCGGGACAAATGGGCCCTGCAGGATTTGCTACTATGTTAACTGTGGGTGCAATATTTGCACTCCACGTCATCGTAATTGTATTAGAAACGGCCGAATCCGGCTGTGCACAGGTAACATTGACGTGAAGCATATGTACTGTAACCTGGTCGCCGTTATTCAAGGTGGAAGTGGAAAAGGTCGGGCTGTTGGATCCTACGGGGATTCCGTTCACGTACCATTGGAAATCAGGAGCAGTGCCGGGATTATTGGTGCCGGCAGTAAAGGTTGCCGTGCTGCCCGGGCATATGGGATTAGATGAAACAGAAATGGAAACACCGGGAACAATGGCTCCATTCACTGTCATTGTAATTGAATTCGAAAAGACAGTGTTAGGCTGAGGGCAGGCAGCATTGGATGTCATTTGCACTTCAATGACGTCTCCATTAGTTAATGTAGTGGTAGCATATGTATTACCTGTGGCGCCGCCAATTGGACTTCCGTTTAAATACCATTGATAGGTTGGGCCGGTTCCCGCGCCGGCGCCCGGAGTTGCAGTGAATGTAACATTATCGTTGGGACATATGGCCCCATTAGGAGCTGCACCAATAGAGACAATCGGAAGAATGGTATTGGTGACAGTCAGTTGTTGTGTATCCGGGAACACGCACGTGCCGTTGGCATAATTTAATATTACGTTATATGTTCCGGCTGTGGCATAGGTAACGCCGTTTACTACCTGCATGTCATTCTGAACACCAAGGTTAGAACCGGGCAAAAGCCAGTCATAATCCGTGGGCGCTCCGGCTCCGAGGCCTGTCATCGTTACCGCATTGTTTGGACAGGCAGGGTTTTGCGAAATGGTAAAGCCGGGCTTATTGTTAGGAATTACAGTAACCAAACAGGTAACCGTTGCTGAATCCGTCAGCGTATCTATGATGCCGGCGCAGTCTCTGGCAGTTACAGTATATGTTGTTGTTGTCGGGGGCGACACTCTTACCGTGCTTCCTGTAAGGACGTTGCCGCCTGGATCGCCATACCATTTATACGTGTAGGGTGCAACGCCGGAATCTGCAACAGCAGTAAGATTTACACTATCTCCCTGGCAAACACTAACGCTTGAGGTCGTAGCCGAAGGATTAACCGTTACATAATACCCTTTCACCGTCATATCCCATGGAGTATCTGCGAAGATGCAGGAAAAGCCGCATCCGGCACCGGGAGAAGTGCACCGGTAAAAATTAAGAGTAAATGGCATGTAATAAGGCAGGCATTGAGATGCCGGAACGCAATTCTTTATATTTTCCGTTGGACCGGCCCAACAACTGGTGCCTTGCTGTATGCAAAGGCCCGCCAATGCTATTTGGCAGGTATGAAATGTTCCTGCAGCATAAGGACTGCGGCATGTACCCACGGTCATATCCCATGCACCTGCACTCAGGTTGCAGCCTGGTGAAGTGCGGTAATTAAAAGAAAAAAGAATATCATAAACCACCGTTGCTGCGGGAACAGCAACATCCAGGTTATAGCTGCATCCGTTTTGGAAGCAGTTGACATTGTATCCTGACCCTGTAATCTGCGGCTTCGGCAGCGTGCTTATAACACTTATCAACGGATCAACAATTATCGGGTAGCTGCGCGACGGATTATTCATCCAATCTATAGGTACATACAAATGAAACGCCCCGCTATTTGAAATTTCATATGCCAGTTCTAACTTCGGATCGTTCTCATTGTTTTCATCGAAAGCAGCCGACTTGTCTATATAGAAATAGCGGTTGCCGGCAGGATCGTTGATAAATACGGTTCCTGTGTAGCCATTGGCAGTCTTCTCGCTGTAAGAATAATCATACTGAAATCCCTGTGGAATCCTCATGTTATCCTCAATAACAAGGTAACCGTCACTCAGCTTTAGTGGCTTATTTATCCTGTAGAAGGTTTCTATAGAGCCTCTTCCCGTCAGCAGTTCCAGGTCAATGCCGGGATAAAAATTATGTACCATGATGCCGTCATCGCCTGCTGTGTAGTCCGACCAGTCGGGATTGCCCAGCGGGGTAACAGAACCATCCGTATGCTTGATATATATACTCACATTGCGGTTAATGAGCAGCTCTTTTCCTGCATTTAAAAGGGACGTAAACTTTTCCGGGATATTGATGGTAACCGGTGACGGCTGATTCAGCGATTTATATACACCTGTCAGTCCCGTGGGTTTTAGGTGAGGGTCAATGGTGCGCAACACACCCTCTGCATCGTAAAAGCTTTGGTCGCCATAGGAGCTTTGCGCATAAAATGTCTTCCCTTTGGTGCCCCTCTTTACGAAGTAACGGTGCGACTCATCCCTTTTCTGCAGCAGCTCAATACAATCCGTGCAAGGTGCATTATAAGGTAGTATGCCATATTCAGGATGGGATTTAAACTCCTTGTTAGTCAGCGACTCAAGCTCAGGCGTAATAGCCCGTTTTTGAGTGGAAAAAGAAGTAAAGTTATAATTCGTGGCGCGGGTACCTTCCTGTGCCCTGGTTTGGTTAATAAAAAACAAAGAAATTGTTAGAAAAAATGCTACTTTCTTCATGCTGACGCGCTTATATAAATCTGAATATTGTACTTAACAAAGTTAAACCATTTAAATGACATCTGCCAAAAAGGTTTAGTTGTGACCTTATCTGGTACTAAGACGCAGATTTGATCTTCAAAATTGCATTGCTTGCAATTTATCCTTTGTTCTTTGAAAGCTATTGCAATGAAAATATTTCAGGAGCAACTCTTACTCTGCAGCGCACAATCTTCAACCTCCATCTAACAATACGATATCTCTTATCCCCGGCTTTATGTTAATTCATCAAAGCCCTTTCCATTGTGCCGACAACCTTCTCAAAACATGGCGCAACACTTAACCTGCATGGGTCAACACAAACGCATTTGGCCATAACCTTTAAATTGCATGGCAAAATATGAACAGTGTTGCGCACAACTTTTCAAATTTTGTGCGCAATATTTGAAATATCGGTCGAAACCTTTGAACTGTTGTGCGCAACTTTTGAAATATTGTGCTCAAACCGATAGTGCTTCGCACAAAATTTGAAGTGTTGCGATGAAAATTTCAAAAACATAGCGCAATATTTCAAATATTGCGCACAACACTGATGATGTTGATTGCAAAATTTTCAGTGTTGCGCACAGCTTGTGCGGTTTGCGTCATGCAGGCATGAAGCATGGCGCAATACTTCAAATATTGCGCACAAAATTTGAAGTATTGCGCACGAAATTTCAAAGATTGCGACGAAAATTTGTAATTCAAGCTGCAACACTGATAAGATTGCACACAAAATTTGCCCAAAAGCGTGAAATTCAATGTGAATTTGAGGATAAAGCCGAATAAGGAATATTAAACGGATTTACGAATCGCGATAATTCGTATTCGTTTGTTCAAACAGATTCGTAATTCGGCGAAATCATAATACATTTGGCTCCAATTAACGGTTAACCGTAAACCGTAAACTGTAGACTGTTTTATGAGTGATTTAGAGTTCAACAAAAATGAAGACATAACCCGCCAGCTGGTTGATCAGTTGCGTCAGAAGTCGGGTAAGATTGCCTTGGGCGGAGGGAAGAAAAATGCTGATAAGCAAAAGGAACAAGGCAAGCTGTTGGCACGGGAAAGGATTGAATATCTTCTTGACAAGGATAGCAAGTCGATTGAAATTGGTGAGTTTGCTGCTGATGGCATGTATGAGGAATACGGCGGATGTGTGTCGGCAGGGGTGGTGGTAGTGATTGGTTATGTTTCAGGTGTGCAATGTGTTATCGTGGCCAACGACGCTACGGTTAAGGCAGGTGCATGGTTCCCCATGACAGGCAAGAAGAATCTTCGCGCGCAGGAAATTTCTATAGAAAACCGCTTGCCCATTATCTACCTCGTGGACAGTGCAGGAGTGTTTCTCCCGATGCAGGATGAAATCTTCCCTGACAAGGAACATTTCGGAAGAATTTTCAGAAACAACGCCGTGATGAGCTCGATGGGCATATTGCAGGTGGCTGCTATCATGGGTAGCTGTGTGGCCGGCGGCGCTTATCTTCCTATCATGAGTGATGAAGCCATGATCGTGGATAAGACAGGCTCTATATTTCTTGCAGGGTCCTACCTGGTTAAGGCAGCCATCGGTGAAAACATTGATAATGAAACACTGGGCGGAGGCACTACGCAGTCTGAGATAAGCGGCGTGACCGATAATAAGTTCCCCAATGACAAAGCGGCGCTGGATCACATTAAAAATATTTTCAGCAAGATCGGCGCTTTTGAAAAGGCGGGATTCAACCGTGTGAAACCGAAAGAGCCGCAGAAAAACCCAAAGGATATATATGGCATTATGCCCGTGGAATCGTCGAAGCAATACGACATGCATGAAATTATTTACCGCCTGGTGGACGACAGCGAGTTCGACGAATACAAGGATAAATACGGGCAGAGCCTCATCTGCGGACTGGCCCGCATTGACGGCTGGAGCGTTGGCATCGTGGCCAACCAGCGCAAGATGGTGAAGAGCAAGAAAGGCGAAATGCAGATTGGCGGCGTTATCTATTCCGATTCGGCTGACAAGGCAGCACGCTTCATTATGAATTGTAACCAGCGCAAAATACCGCTGGTGTTCCTCCAGGATGTAACGGGCTTCATGGTGGGGTCAAGAAGCGAGCAGGGAGGAATCATACGGGATGGAGCGAAGATGGTGAATGCCATGAGCAATTCCGTTGTGCCTAAGTTTACGGTTGTTATTGGTAATTCCTATGGCGCAGGCAATTATGCCATGTGCGGCAAGGCCTATGACCCGCGCCTGATAGTGGGATGGCCTACGTCGAAAGTAGCCGTGATGGGAGGGGAGCAGGCTGCAAAAGTTTTGTTGCAGATACAGGTGAGTTCCATGAAGGCAAAGGGCAAGGAAGTTTCAAAGGAAGAAGAAGATGCATTGTTAAAGAAGATCATAGACAGGTACAATGGACAGACCACTCCTTATTACGCTGCCAGCCGCCTGTGGCTGGATGCCATTATTGACCCGCTGGACACACGCAAGTGGATTTCCATGGGCATTGAAGCTGCCAACCACGCGCCAATAACGAAACAGTTTAATGTGGGAGTGATACAGGTTTAACTAATTTCGGATTTCGAATTGGCGATTTCGGATTAAAAAAGCCGTAAATTCGCAATCATAAATCCGCAATCCGCAATTTTTTAAATGGAGAATTTCATAGTTTCTGCCCGCAAGTACCGGCCCATCACTTTCGACACTGTTGTCGGGCAGCCGTCTATTACCACTACGCTTAAAAATGCCATTCGCAGCAATCACCTGGCGCAGGCTTTTCTTTTTTGTGGTCCGCGCGGAGTAGGGAAGACTACCTGTGCGCGTATTCTTGCCAAGACGATTAACTGCGAGAACAGGACGGCCAATGTGGAAGCCTGTAACGAATGCGAGAGCTGCATATCATTTAATAATAACCATTCCCTTAATATATATGAGCTGGATGCCGCCTCCAATAATTCAGTAGATGACATCCGTGCGCTGGTGGACCAGGTGCGTTACCCGCCGCAGGCAGGAAAGTATAAGGTATATATCATTGATGAGGTGCACATGCTGTCGGCAAGCGCCTTCAATGCATTTCTTAAGACGCTGGAAGAGCCGCCTGCCTATGCTATTTTTATTTTAGCAACAACGGAGAAGCATAAGATCATTCCTACCATTCTGTCACGTTGCCAGATTTTCGATTTCAGCAGGATACAGATTGAAAACATTGTAGGGCACCTGCAGGAGATTGCAGAGAAAGAAGGCGTAAAAGCAGAAGTTGACGGCTTGCATGTAATAGCGCAGAAAGCTGACGGCGCCATGCGCGATGCGCTGAGCATGTTTGACCAGCTGGTGAGCTTTGCCGGTAACAACCTCACTTATAAGGCCGTTATTGAAAATCTCAACATACTCGATTACGATTATTACTTCACGATCACCGATCAGATACTGAATGGTGATATCTCCAATACCTTCCTCACCTTTAATGAAATTCTGAACAACGGTTTTGACGGACATCATTTCATCAATGGCCTCTCCTCTCACTTTCGTGACCTGCTGGTCTGCAAGGATGAAGTCACATTGCAGCTGCTCGAGGTGAGTCCCAATGTGAGGGAGAAATATAAGCAGCAGTCTGTCAGGTGTCCTGCCTCCACGCTCATTAAATGGCTTGACATTGCAGATAAGTGTGATATTAATTACCGACAGGCAAAGAACCAGCGCCTGCACGTGGAGATTACGCTCATGAAGATGTGTAATATAAATGCTGCCGAAGTATCTGCTCCCGAGCCTGTCAAAAAAAAAGTTGAACCCGTAAAGGCGCAAGTGGTTGCACCGCCGCCGGCTGCACCCTCCATAGCCAAAGAGCCACCGCAGGAAAAGATTACGCCGGCCAGCACTACTTCTGCGAAGGCAAACACATCTTCGAAAACCATTTCCATCAGGGACAGCTTAAAGGGTGAGGATAAAAAACCTGCTGCAAATGATGCTTCCCAGGAAGTGGATAAGACAAAAGCGAATGCATTTACCGATGCTGATTTGCAGAAGGCGTGGAAAGCTTATGCAGACACCTTGTTAAAGCAGGGCAAGATGGCTTTGCATGCCACCATGACCAAGCGCTTGCCGGAAGCGGGTGAGCAATTCAGGGTGATCATGAAGATTGAACATGCAGGCCTGGAGCTTGACGTGAATGAAATAAAAACAGAATTACTAAGCTTCCTGAGAAACACGCTTGCCAACAATTTGATCCAGCTTGTTATAGAGGTGGATAAAACCGTGACAGCCTCTGATAAGCCCTACACGCCCAAAGATAAATTCAATCACATGGCAGAAAAAAATCCTGCCCTTAACGAGCTTCGCAAGCAGCTGGATCTGGACATTGAATATTAAATTTACAGTTTGCGTAAACCGCAAGCTGTAAACCGTAAACCGTAAACCGTTTATGAAAATATCTTTCGAAAGAAGGTTGATTCTTTTTTTTGTATTCATCTTTCTTGGAATTATAGTCCTCGGATACGTTGCATACAGGAATAGCCGTACTACGCTGGAAACAGGCAGACTTATTACCCACAACAAGGAAGTAATAGCTGAATCGGAGCTGATACTATCCTTAAGCAAGGATATTGTGATGGGCAGCCAGCGGTATGTAATAACCGGCGACTCCGCTTTTCTTGGTCATTTCCCGACTTCAAGGGACAGTGTATATGTGCATATCAGCAAGCTGAAGGATTTAACCCATGATAATGCCGTGCAGCATCAGCGGGTGGACTCTCTTTACTTCCTGATGAAAAACAGGGTTGACTTTTCTGATTTATATATAAAAATAAGGAACGAGGAGGGGTTAACAGCGGCGAGCAGGCTGATTGCCACAGGACGTGGCAAATTTTATATCGATGAAATAAGAAGGCTCATTGCAGAGATTGAAGACGAGGAAGATTCCCTGCTTATCGAACGCCAGGATGAAAGCAATAACAGCATTGCCAATTTTAACAGGGCTTTTTATGGCTTGCTTTCAAGCGTCTTTATTTTCTTACTGGTTGTTTTTCTTTATATACTCGATAACTCAAGAAAACGTGCAAAGGCCGATGAAGAGCTGAAAACAAGCAGGGAAAACTTCAGGCGCCTTTTTGAATATGCACCTTATCCTATGTGGGTATATGATCTGGAGACGCTCAGGTTCCTGGAGGTTAACAGCACGACGGTGAAACAATATGGATACTCACGCGAAGAGTTTCTCAACATGCACCTGTCAGACATCAGGCCGCAGGATGAAATTCCCCGCCTCATGGAATCCATAAAAACAAGAAACGAACGGGACCTTCTTTACTCCGCCGGGTGGAAGCACAAGCGGCGTAACGGGCAGGTGATAGATGTGGAAATAACATCCCAGCTTTTCAATTATAGCGGGCGCAAGGCTGCATTGGTAATAGCCATGGATGTTACCGAGAGGAAAAAAACAGAAGATGAAGTCAGGGAAACCAATGTTTTCCTGGATACTATTCTTGAAAATATCCCGAACATGATATTTGTGAAGGATGCTGACGAGCTGCGTTTTGTAAGGTTTAACAAAGCAGGGGAGAAGCTTCTTGGATATTCACGAAAAGACCTGATTGGCAAAAATGATTACGACTTTTTTCCAAAGGAGCAGGCAGACTTTTTTACCAATAAAGACAGGGACGTGCTGAAAAAAGGAGATCTCCTTGACATTCCGGAAGAGCCTATTGATACAACTGCCGGCAAGCGCTTTCTTCATACGCAGAAGATCCCCGTGCTGGATGAAAACGGCAAACCGATTTACCTGCTTGGAATTTCAGAAGACATTACGGAAAGGAAAATCGCTGAGAAAAACATGAAGGAGCTGAATGAGCGGTTTATTAAAATATTCAACCTTAGTCCGGTGGCCATGTCTATCTCTCATATTGAAGACGGACGGTTTATTCTTATTAATGAAACATTTGAAAAGCTCTTCCTGGTAAAAAATGCAGATGCCGAAGGAAAGTCATCTGTGGACTTAGGAATAATAGAAGCAGGATCAAGAAAGGAAAATGTTAGGCGTTTAAAACAGGAAGAAGGACATATACGTGCGGAGGAAATAAAGCTTAGAAAAACAAACGGGGAAGAGATCAGTGTCCTTGCCTCCCTGGAAACACTTGAATTTGCCAATGCAACATGCATTCTCACGGCTTTCGTTGACATCACGGAACGCAAGAAAGTGGAAGAGCGTTTAAGGGAGTTGAATGAACGCTTCTTAAAAATTTTCAATCTCAGCCCGGTGGCCATGTCTATATCTAATATAGATGATGCCATTATTGTGCAGGCAAATGAAGCGTTTGAAAAAATGTTTCTTATAACAAGAAACGAGGCCATAGGAAAATCATTTGCTGAATTACAAATCAGGACGGATGACAGGGGTGCACTGCTGAAATACCTGGAAAAGCAGGGAGGCAGCGCCTTCGGGTTGGAGATGAAGCTGCGTAAAACAACGGGCCAATTCCTGGATGCTCTTGTATCTATTGAAATGATAGACTTCAATGATAAAAAGTGTTTGCTGTCCGCCGCCATGGACATAACGCGTCGCAAGGAGGCGGAAGAGGAAATTAAGCACCTTAATGCTGAGCTGAAGAAACACGTGGAGCAGCTGCAGGCCGTCAACAAAGAGCTGGAAGCCTTTACTTATTCTGTTTCTCATGATTTGCGTGCACCGCTTCGCATCATTAATGGCTATGCTGAAATCATTTTGCAGGATAGCAAAGCACAAATGGATACAGAGACACAAAAGAACCTCGATGTAATAAAGCAGAATGCGCAAAAGATGGGGCAGCTTATTGACGATCTCCTGGACCTGTCGCGCCTGGGAAGAAAAGAGCTGGTCATGCATAAAGTGAATATGGATGAAATTGTCTCGGCTGTCATAGATGAGCAGAAATCGCTTTTCCATGCATTTCACGCTGAAATAAAAAAAGAAACGCTTCTTCCTGCCAACTGTGATAAGAACCTTATCACCCTGGTATGGTCTAATCTTGTTTCAAATGCAATTAAATATTCTGCAGGCAAGGAAAAACCGGAGATCAGCATCGGATCGTTTCAAAAGGAAGAGGAGGTTATATATTTTATTAAGGACAACGGGGTGGGGTTTGATATGAAGTACGCTGATAAATTATTCGGCGTGTTTCAGCGGCTTCATAAGATGACGGAGTTTGAAGGTACAGGCGTTGGCCTGGCTGTTGTTCAGCGCATTGTGCTGAAGCATGGAGGCAGGGTATGGGCAGAAGCCGAAGCAGACAAGGGTGCAACATTTTACTTTTCCCTGCAGGCACATAAGGCCTGACTGTCGAAAAGCGAACATTGTATTTAAAAAGAAATAGTAACTTGCCATCCCTAAAAACCTCTCTGTATGGACAATGGAATTGAAATTCTGCTGATCGAAGACAATCCTCACGAAGCTGAATTGACCATTAGATCGTTGAAAAAACAAAACCTCGTGAATAAGCTCATTCATATAGATGATGGGGCAGAGGCGCTTGACTTTATTTTTTCAAGAGGTAAATATGCATCCAACGGAAGAACGCAGCAGCCTAAGCTCATTCTCCTGGATCTCAAATTACCGAAGGTGGATGGTATTGAAATCCTGAAGCAGATCAAGGCCGATGAAAGAACCAAAATGATCCCTGTTGTTGTGCTTACCTCTTCTAAAGAAGAAAAAGACATTTTTGAAACTTATAAGCTGGGCGTGAACAGCTATATTACAAAACCTGTCAATTTTGAATCTTTTTCTAAGGCTGTTGTAGAAATGGGCCTTTACTGGATGGTTTTGAATGAAAAGCCGCCATTCATTATTAACGATTAAGTCTAAGTGGAAAATAAACGGTTTTGAAGATGTTTCAACTTTAGTCTAAGAAGCTGTTTAAATTTTATTAATGAAAAAGTTTATGGGGAATAGGGAAATAAGGAAATAGGGCCGCCCTATTCCCGTATTTCCTTATACCTCTAAAAACATGAAATGAATTTTAAAGACTTCTAAATCCCAATTATTTCGACTAATAATGAAACAATAGGAATTTACTAATTCCAACTCTTCAAAATTTCACACGATTTTCTTAAAAAGGCCAATCCTCCGTTACCCATTTTGGTAACACCTCCATAAAAATGTAAGATTTCAGTCACTTTTGTCTGATCGTTTCGTTAACCCTCCCGTATATATCAAGAAATTGAAATTAAAAAGGTAATGTCAAAAGCAGTCAAAATATTGCTGGCGGAGAAGGATGCACTGGATGCAGCATTTATAAGAACGTGCCTGGAGAAAGCGGGGATGTCATTAAACATGCGGATTGTTTCGGATGAAGACAGCTTTATGCAGGCCGTTGCCAACGACACCTTTGATATTATCCTGGCTGACGATGGATTGCAGGGACTCACTTGTCTGGATATGCTGCGCATTAGTAAACAGCAAAACCGGGAAGTGCCTTTCATCATTATTTCACGGGCCATTTCTCATGACATGATTGTAACGGCAATAAAGGAAGGTGCGGATGATTGCCTGTTGAAAGGAAATCTTGAACGTCTGCCTGCCGCTATTAAGAATGGTATCGAAGGAGGAGAGAGGAGCCGTGAAAAAGAATTTACGCACAAGCAGTTAATTGAAAAAAACCTGCTGGAGAGAAAACGAATTGAGGACAAGCTGAAAGCGAAGATCTTTGAGCTGGATGCATTTATATACAGAACAGCCCATGACTTGCGCGGTCCGCTCACTTCCATTCTCGGTCTGGTAGCCATTGCCAAGAAGGAATTAAAGGATGAGATGGCGCAGCTCTTCCTGGATAAATTTGATAAGACTGCCGTTCGCCTCGACAATATTTTAAATGATCTTGTAAGCGTAACCAAGATTACACGCGGGGAAACCAACTTTACCAAGATTCACCTCGATACGTTAATACCTGCACTCATAAAGCGCCTGGATAATAAAGCCGACCGCTATGGCGTAAAGTTTAGCCTTGATTTGCCGCACCGTCAGAATTTTTTAAGCGATCGTTATCTGATACGTTCTATCCTTCAGAATATCCTGGAGAACTCCATTCGTTACCGTAATCACGATGCCGAAAACACCGTGATAAGCGTCATGGCAAAGCATCTTGACAAGACTATACATATAGAAATCTCCGATAACGGCCAAGGCATCCCGGACGATATCAAGGATAAAATCTTTGATATGTTCTATAAAGGGAACTATGCCTCCACCGGTTCCGGCCTCGGTTTATATATTACCCGTGTAGCTGTTGAAAAGCTGGGAGGAACTATTTCCGTAAGCAGCAACTATGGCAAAGGAACGACGGTGAGCATTTACCTTCCTTCCCTGAGCGAGGCACAGGTTGAAAAGCTGTTTGAAGAGCAACAGCTGTCATAACAGCATTACTATATACACCAAAAATAAAACGTCCCCGATAACTATCGGGGACGTTTTACTTTTATTACCAACCTATAAGCCGGGTTCTGTTAAATCCTATCATTTATCTGGTGACGCGATCACTCACGTCATCTAGCAACCTACCCTTCCCGATATTCTTTTGCAAGACATTAGAACGAGACATTCTAAAATCGGGGTGTATTTGGTCTTTCAACCCATAAGGTTTACCCTTATTACATGTTGCCATGCAATACCGTGAGCTCTTACCTCACGTTTTCACCCTTACCCCGCATTGCTGCGAGACGGTTATTTTCTGTGGCACTGGCTGTATCCCGTATTGCTACGGAACCCTTCCCGTTAGGAAGTATGGCTCTCTATGTTGCCCGGACTTTCCTCTCCGATATACATCGGAGCGATAGAACAGTTGATAATGTAAAAGAACAGTTTGTTAATGCAAAGATAGGAAATTGCCGGGAATTTGGTTTTAACAGTGAGGTATGGGGAAATAAGGAAATGAGGTATAAGGGAATAAGGTATAAGGGAATAAGGTATAAGGGAATAAGGATATGCGCTAATAAGGATATCTTTTGCCCTTATTGCCTTATTCCCAATACCCCCATAAACCTTAGTCTACGCTACAAACAAGTACTATGCTACCCGCTTTTGGAGAATATGAGCGCTTTGCTTTAGCCTTCTGTTCCTGGCAAGGAATTGCCTTCTTTTAATTAAAAGTATCCGGGTGGCGCGCATGTGCCTGAACTTTACCGGCTCCTTTTTGATCCCGAGAAATAACCTGATTTTTCTAAACCTGCTTAAAATGATTACCAGAAAAGCTGTCAGCATGTGGGCTTAATTTAACTGAAAAAAAACATTATATATATTTAAAAGCTAAAATGTTTTGCAGCATCATGCTTTAGCATAGGCATTGAGCACTTCGGGAATCTTTTCAAACTCCGTAGTCTTATCAAAGAAATAGTCGGCGCCCATCTTCTTACACAAGGCGCGGTAATGGATGTCGGAATAATTACTCATCATAATGGCCATCGGCGGATTCGGCTTATGTTTTACTTCTGTCAAAAGATCCAATCCGCTTTTACCGGGCATATTAATATCAAGAATCAGGATGTCGGGATGAATTGACGCTATGGCTGACATGGCCCCTGTATAATCTTCCGCCTCACCGGCAATTTCGATATTGTCAATATCGATGAGCATCACCTTTAATCTTTCCCTGATAACCCGGGTATCGTCAACGATTAATACTTTAAATTTTGGCACGTCTTCCTGTTTAGTTGTCAGACAAAGAAAAGATACAGCTAAGGCCAATCAAATAGTAAGGAATGGCTCCTTTTTGTAGTTGTTTGTATGACAAATTATGGATCTCCTTTTTTAGCAGGTGTAAACAGGCTCCTGCACCAATTCGCGTAATGTGGCCGGCAGCAAGTCAAATTCGCTTGATTTATCGAGAAAATAATCAGCGCCAAGCTCCATGCATAAATCCCTGTAATACGCTTCGGCATGATTGGTAAAGACAATCACCTTAACCTCAGGATACAGGCTCTTCACCTCCATTAACATTCGTATGCCGTTTTTGCCGGGCAGGTTAAGGTCAAGTAAAAGAGCATCGGGAACCACGTCCTGCATCAGCTCCAGCGCCTCCTCGGCATTGTAAGATTCTCCGACTATGATAGCAGGCTCAAAACCTTCCAGCATACTTCTTACCCGTGGAGATACGAGTGGGGAGTCATCTACTATTAACAGCTTAAATTGGGTATCACTTTCCATGAACAATATTTTAATTGATGGTACAAAGTAACGGCAGGAAAGAAGCGAAATAAATAGTTAGGACTTTTAATAAGTTGTAAGCAGGAAAAAGGGAAACCTGTAGCGGTCTGTATGACAGAAATCCAATGTGCAGATTTGAGCCCGTCAGGGACGCAATCTTGGTAGAAAAATTCCACCTGTCTCAAGTAAACCCCTTTAGGGGTGAAATATTTAATCCCTCTTATATGAGATCAGGCTTTAAGCCAATTTGTTTTCAATGGCATAGTGCGTCAGCTCGGCATTGGTCTTCATATTCATCTTTAAAAGAATGCGCGCACGGTACGTGCTTACGGTAGCTACGCTTAAAGAGAGAATCTCTGCAATTTCAGACACTGTTTTACCGGAAGAGATCAGCTTCATCACATGGAACTCCCTGTCAGAAAGGGCTTCGTGAAGGGCCTTGGTAGAATCCTGGTTCAGGTCTTCCGCCAGCTTTTCAGCCACAGCAGGGCTTATATAGCGCCTGCCTTCCAATATCTGCCTTACGGCTTTGATCAGCTCCTCGGGTGCTCCCTCCTTATTAAGATAGCCGGAAGCGCCTGCCCGCAGCACGCGAATGGCATACTGGTCCTCGGGATACATACTTAATATAAGCACGGCCAGCTTCGGAAATTCTTCCTTGATCTGCTTCAGGGTTTCCAAACCGCTTCTTCCCGGCATGGAAATGTCGCTGATCACAATATCCCATTTGGCGGCACGCGCCTGTTTCAGCAGCTCGTTGCCGTCGGCCACCTCGCCTATTTGGGCATCGGGAAATTCTTCCAGGAGGATCTGCTTTAACCCTTTACGTATGATGGTGTGGTCGTCTGCAATTAAAATTTGTATCATGGTATATATGGTTACTGATTATTATTCAAATGAAAAGGAACTTTTAAAACCGTGGTCGTACCTTTTCCCGGTGCGCTGTTTATTTTTAATTCTCCGCCCATCATGGCAGCGCGTTCTCCCATGCCAACAATGCCCAGCGTCCTTTTGGCGGAAAGCTGTTTTTCATCAAAGCCTTTTCCATTATCGTTGATTGTGAGGATAATGGTTTGATTGTCCTGCTCCAGGGTGCTGCTGATTTTTGTCGCCTCTGCATGGCGGGCCACATTGGTAAGCGTTTCCTGGAATATGCGGAAGATGCCTGTAGAAATATTTTTTTCAAAATGCTGCTCATTCGTTTCCGACTGAAAACGGCATTCAATCTCTGTGCGTTTTTGAAACTCATTGCTCTGCCAGTCCAGCGCAGCCACCAACCCCAGGTCGTCCAGTATGCCGGGGCGGAGCTCTGAAGATATTCTCCTCACGGAGCGCACGGTCGAGTCAATCAGGTCTATCATGCCCTTCATCTTATCCTGTATGGCTGGCGGCGTTGATTGCAGCTGCTTGCCCAGCCAGAACACATCCATCTTCAGGCCCGTGAGCTGCTGGCCCAGCTCATCATGTATTTCCCGTGCTATGCGCGCCCGCTCTTCCTCCCTGATATTCTGGGTATAAAAAAACAGCTGGCGCAGCTGCTCGCGTGAGCCTTTCAGCTCATCCTCCGCTACCTTTTTAGCGTGTTGAATTTTACGTTTCTCCAGGGCCTGGAGAATGGCAGCCGGCAAACGCTGCAGGTTGTTTTTAAGAAGATAATCGTCGGCTCCCTGCTGTATGATGCTCACGGCAAACTCTTCAGAAACGGCACCCGTGACCAGGATAAAAATAACATCCAGCTTTTTCTCCTTAATTATTTTCAAGGCTTCCACGGAACTGAACTGGGGAAGCTGGTGATCGGACAAAACAATATGAAATTCTTCTTCCTGCAGCGCCTCGGTAAACTCTTTCCTGTCTGACACCACCCTGGCTGTGAACCGGAGGCCGGAACGAGAAAGCAGCCTCTTGATTAATTCGGCATCTGCTATATCGTCTTCTAATAATAGAATCTTAAACTCTTCTTCCATAAACCTATGTGTTAGTCTGATTTGAATCAGATGACTGGTTTAGTTAACATATTTCTAACCGGTAAAAACCAATTAAAAAAGGTAAGGTTAAATTGAAATTGCAAGATATAAAAAAATATATAATTAAGAAAATATTGGAAGTACTTAGAACGTAAATGGATAGCTCTCCCCCCCTCTTGAGAGGGGGGCAGGGGGGGTGTGTTTTTATTCTCCCCAAATTATTAACGCAAATTTAACACCCCAAATGTCGCATCCTATATTTCACAAATTACATTTGCATTTTGTGTTCATGTTTTTCTGAAGGGGGCGCTGGAGAGCTACCCCCCTTCGTCTTTTATAGGGGTACTCCTCACCACATATACATATAATCAACCATCTACGAATACGTATCATTACGAATATAATTGCGATCGCCGGAGTAACCGATTCGTAAATTCGTATAGATTCGTATTCGTAGATTCCCCATTTTCGTAGTTTTGTCATCTATGAATAAATCAAGACTCGAAGCCTTCAGCGATGGCGTCATCGCCATCATCATCACCATTATGGTGCTGGAATTAAGAATACCTGAACATAAAGCTAGCTGGGATGATTTAATTCCACTGCTTCCTGTTTTTATAAGCTACCTGATGAGCTTTACCGGTATTGCCATCTATTGGGGTAATCATCATCACCTGCTACATACGGTTCATGCTGTTAACAGCAAAATCATCTGGGCCAACATGCACCTGCTCTTCTGGCTCTCCGTTATTCCCTTTACTACAGGATGGCTGGGTGAAAATGATTTTGATAAAGTACCCCTGGCGCTTTATTGTATGAACCTTGTTACCTGCGCTGTTGCTTATTACATACTTGCAAAAACCATCATGGCTCACTATACGCATGATACGAAGTTAACGGAGGCATTGAAGAAGCAGGAAAAGAAAGGAATGTTTTCGCTTGTGTTATATATCCTTTCCGTAATCTTCGCTTTCTTTTACCCTCCCGTATCCGGTGTACTTGTTGTCTTCGTGACAATCATTTGGATAATACCCGACAAGAACATTGAAAAGGCCTTAAAGGAGTGACAGACAATTCACAATGCATGATTCACGATTCACGATTAAAATCCCACCGCTAATTGGATTTTCCCCAATTGTGAATCATGCATCGTGAATCGTGCATTATCATTTGTAGCTTTGCCCCCTCTTTATGGCAACCATACGTCACCAATCCGACACCATTGCAGCCCTTGCAACTCCCGCAGGACAAGGCGCTATTGCCGTACTGCGTATTTCAGGCAAGGATGCTTTTGCCGTCTGCGATAAAATATTTTCATCGAAAGGCAAAAACAAAACCATCAGCAGCCAGAAATCACACACCCTGCATTTCGGCTATATACGCTCCAAAGAAACAGATATAGATGAAGTGCTGGTCTCCGTTTTCCGCTCTCCTAATTCTTATACAGGCGAAGATGTAATTGAAATCTCCTGTCACGGTTCCACCTTCGTTCAGCAAAAAGTTTTGGAAACCATCGTTGCAGCAGGAGCGCGCCTGGCAGAGCCCGGAGAATTTACTCTGCGCGCCTTCCTGAACGGGAAGATAGACCTTACACAGGCCGAAGCTGTGGCTGATCTCATCGCTTCTGATTCTTCTTCCGCCCACCAACTGGCCATGAAACAAATGCGCGGCGGCTTCTCCGGCGAAATAAAAAAACTGCGCGAGCAGCTCATTCACTTCGCATCACTACTGGAACTGGAACTTGACTTTTCTGAAGAGGATGTGGAGTTTGCCAATCGCGAACAACTTAAATCTTTAATCTTTAATCTTACATCTCATATCTCAAACCTGATCTCCAGCTTCGAGCTGGGAAACGTCATCCGCAACGGCGTCCCTGTTGCCATTGCCGGAAAGCCCAATGCAGGAAAGTCAACCCTGCTGAACACCCTGCTGAATGAAGAAAGGGCCATCGTGACGGACATTGCAGGCACTACGCGCGACACCATTGAAGAAACCATCCATATAGAAGGAATTACTTTTCATTTTATTGACACAGCAGGCATTCGTTCTTCGACAGACATTATTGAATCCATCGGGGTAGCAAGGACGTTTGAAAAAATCAAACAGGCGGCCATCATCATTTATCTTTTTGATCCAAAGGAAACTTCTTTCAAAGAATTGAATAAAATTATTGCTGAATTAAAGATTGACGGAATGGACAAAAAAGCAATAGTAGTGCCGGTGGCAAATAAGGCGGATCGTTATAGTGCGACGGAATTAAAAAAGGATTTTCCATCCAATGAGATCATTTTTATTTCAGCGAAAGAAAAAACCAACATTGACAAGCTGAAGAATCATTTAACACATTTGGTGCATGCCGATAAAATCAACCTGAACAATGCCATCGTTACCAATGCCCGTCATGTGGAAGCGCTGACAAAGACCAGGGAAGCGCTCCATGCAGCGTATGCAGGACTAAGCTCCGGCCTCACCACCGACCTTGTTGCCAGCAACATCCGCACTGCCCTCTACTACCTGGGCGAGATCACCGGCGAAATCACCACGGACAACCTGCTGGAAAACATTTTTTCGAAGTTTTGTATCGGGAAGTAAAACTTCCGTCTTCAAATGCGTCCAAACCCCATAAAGTTAGGTTGAGAACTTAACTCTCCGGGTTTTGACAAAACTTAATTGGGTCAGGTACTTTATATCTTGGGTTGCAACCCTACGAACTTAGGTCATGACCTCATCAAGCGGGGTCAGGAAGAAATTATATTGAGTCAGGTAACTACTATCTTTTGTCAGGTAACAATTATCTTTTGTCAGGAGAATATTATGTTGGGTCAGGTACTTACTATCCCGGTTTATGACCAAACTTTCTTAGGTCAGGTACTTAGTATGTTGGGTTGCGACCAAATTATGTTGGGTCAGGTACTTTTTAAAAAAGCGGGGGACGAAAGTTGAAAATTGAGGTGTTTTTTGAGATTTAACTATGTCTTCTTCTCGGATTTAATCTTGGTGGCAGATTATCAATCAGGATTAAAAATTAAAATCCATCGGTTCGCCTTTAAGCTGGCGGCCGCGGAGGATTCTTGCTTTATAATTGTCAGCCATCTCCCGGTAAGTCTGCGCCTGCTGTTTATCATAGGGATGCTCTATGCCGCATTGCCGCCTGAATATATATTCATCGTACACGATGGGCAACAGCTTAATAATGCTTTTATGTTCCCACTGTTCGGCAGTCATAATCAATGCTTCCCTCCAGTCGGTAATGCCCCGGGCAATGGGAAAAGGTTCTTTGCAATCGCTGAGCTTAAACCATGCATCTTCCAGGGCCTCTTCCAGGCCTTCATCATCCTGGTCCGGGTCTTCATTGATATGGTAAGCGTCCAATACTTCTTTGCTGTCCTTTTCATACTCCTCTATAAAATCCAGGAGCATGCCGTCCTCGTGCAGGTTTAATGAGGGTCTCGGATCAACTGGAGCTGCGGGCTTCTTTTCATACTCTTTTTGTTCCTCAATAATTGCTGCATTGGCGTACGCCAGCTCTTTTGGCTTGCGCACATCTGGCAGGAGCAGAAGGCTGCCGCCGCCGCGGTGTGTATCATAAAACTGATACCAAGGGGGCATCAGTTCATCTGCCGTATCTTCTTCTTCTGCATCCTCTTCTTCCGCATCATTTTCTTCAACGGGCTTGTTCATCATTTTGATGATGGTTGGCCTGTCTGAATTGTACGAATCATAATCCTGCCAGCTACCCAGGAAGGAAAGGTTCTCTCCGAAGTATGTTTCAAGGAAGGATATATAGAGATCAACATCTTCCTGCGTCACAGGATCAAGAAAAGGGCAGTTCAGTACATTGCATTCCCAATAGAAAAAGTCCTGGGTTGTTTCAATGGCGGGATGCTTAAACTGTTCCGCCCGCCAGAGGCATTGCTTGTCAAAAAGTTTTTTCTGCTGGATATTTCCAAGACACTTCTCGGCTTCATTTTTATATTTAAGCGCTTCATGCTCCCTGTACCATGCATTTCTTTCCTTGTTTATAATCCATCCTGCCTTCCTGTAAGCATAGCTGTCAAGCGCTGAACGGAGGCTATCGGGCCGGAATTGATTCAGCCAGGCCTTTGCTTTTTCATCGGTTTCAAACCAATGAATAGTATCCTTATAGATCTGTTCTTTACGCCTGGCATTTTCAAACTCAGAATTGAATGGATCCTTGCGAGGATTGGGCTTTTCATCATTTTCATTATTCATAACAAATGTTTTAAAACTTGTAAAAGAAGGTTCTCATACAAGTCAATAGTACAACAAAGTTAGCGGTTAAAAGTTACTGCCTGCATGCCCCGGCCACAGAATTTTACTTTCTTTGCTGCACTTCAAAGAAAAATTATGAAACGAGCTGCATTTAAAATGAAATTAAAGAAGGGGTATGAGGAAGAATACAAAAAAAGGCATGATGCTATATGGCCTGAATTAGCTGCCCTGCTTACAAAGTCAGGTATATCGGATTATTCCATTTACCTGGATGAAGAAACATCAACCTTGTTTGCAGTGCAAAAATTAAGTGACAACAATACAACAGTTGACTTGCCAAAAACAGATGTAATGAAAAAATGGTGGGCGTATATGGGTGATATTATGGAAACGAATGCTGATACCTCTCCTGTTGTGGTCCCGTTGAAGGAAGTGTTTCATTTAGATTGATACTGTTTCATCACAGAGACACGGAGGCACAGAGAAAACTGAAATTAAGAACTCTGTGTCCCTGTGTCTCTGTGGTTTTTTATATAATAGCTTTCCAGCAAGCCGCTGATATCAGAAGCAGTATAACTCTGAAACTTCCAATCCTCAAGCTTAGCCGATTCATTGATCTGTAAAACAGCGCCCAGGGCTGTTGCCTGTTTCAAAAAAGATGCTTTGATTTTTTTGCCGGCAAAATGATTGGCAAGCAGGTTCATAAACACTTCATTGTCTCCGAACCCTCCTTCAATAAAAATTGTTTCATTGTCAGCGTTGTCGACCAACTGAACAGAATACTTCAGCATACAAGTCAGGTCAATCAATAGTTGCAGATACGCATCTTCACAAGATACGAACTGCCCGATGCTCCATTCCTTTGATGATTTCGCAGGGAAAGGTCCCGTGCCATCCATGCATGATGGAATGAGTTTTTTATTTCCATCAGCTTCCCGGAGCAATGTTCTGATTCTTTCTGCATCATATCGAATGTCATTGCAATAACCCTTGCTCTTTCCAAAATGATTCTCAATTCTTGACGTCTGAAATTCATGTTCCTTGCCTAAAAAAATCCTCGATGCTTTGACAGGCTTTCCATCGGGAGTCATATAGCAAAGGCAATCAAGTGAGAGTTCTTCTTTGGTAAGCGGAATTGAGTTAAAAGGATTTAAGGTAATACACCATGTACCGGTAGATAGTAACAGGAAAGGATCCTTGATGTTTTTGAGGTATGGAATAAGCGCTGAAGAGCTGTCATGAAGGCCTGTGCCGACAGAAAGCGATGGAAGATGGAAGATGGAAGACGGAAGAATTGGGGCAAGTAATTTGTTTACGTCCTCATCAATTATCCATTGATGGTAATTGTTTCGTGAAAAATCCCAGAGGGCAGTGTGGCAGCCGATGGAGGTATATTCACTCACTTTCTTTTTTGAAAAAAGAAAAGATAAGTACTGAGGTAAGTGAAGTGAGGAAGTTATTTTCTTATAGACTTGTGGCTTCATACGTTTAATCCACAAAAGCTGAAGACCGGAATTTAACATGCCCATGGGCGGAGAACTGGTCACAGCAGAAAAATTCCACTTCCCTGCATATCGCTCATATAGCTGATCAGCAAGCTCAGACAGATATGGTTTCAAATAAGAATATAAAGGGGTTACAGGCTCTTCGTCTTTATCGAGGTGAACAAGGCTGGCGCCATAGGATGTAAAGTTGACTGAAGAGATAGTATATAACTTTTGGGAATTTATCTCTCTCCATTTATCCAACACCCATTTTCTCAAAAGCATGATGTCTTCGCATGGGAAACCGTCTTCATCCGTAGTTTCAGGGAGGATTTCAGAATGCTCGTGAACAACATTACAGTCTTTATCAAAAAGGAAAAGCTTTTTGTTTGTCTTTCCGATATCAAAAATGGCGGTCGTTTCTTTCATAATTAATTCTTCACCACATAGACTCATAGAGAACATAGGTTTTCACATAGCTTCTATGTGTTTTTCCTTTGTGTTCTATGTGTCTATGTGGTAAATTTTTAAGACTATAATCCGGTGGCCATTGAACTCTTACCTCTCTGCTTAATAAGTCTCGCCCTCACACCTTCTTTCCTATATATATCAATAGGCGAAAGGCAGCCTCCCTTTTGCAAAAAAGCTTCCCGCACAAGCGGCCTCACATCTGTCCTGAAAGCATTCTGCATTACCTCTTGTGCGCCTGCTACATCATTGTCATTTTGTTTTTGTACAAGAGAGCTGCGTTCAACAACTAATGCCTGTGCATAAGCAATCAGGATAGCTTCCACCGATTGCAACAGGTCTTCCAGCGGATCCTTGCTGTTGTGACTTGCATCAATCATCCAGGCAGGAACAGGATTTTTTATTTTTTTATCCTGCAAGGCATCAGCCAGCTCATTAAAGATGAGAAAAAGCTGATAGGGCTTGATAGCGCCTGTTGTAAGATCATCATCACCATACATAGAGCCGTTAAAATGAAAACCACCAAGCATGTTAAAATGCATTAACCTGGCTACGATCTGCTCAATGTTTGTATTGGGAAGATGATGTCCGAGGTCAACAAGCACTTTTGCACGATCGCCGGCTGACTTCGATAACATATAGGATGTTCCCCAATCAGGAATAACCATGGAATAAAAATTCGGCTCGTAGGGCTTGTATTCAATGAGCATGCTCCAGTCTGAAGGTAGCTTCTTATATATTTTATTTATTGAATCAGAAGTCCGTTCATACGCTCCGCGAAAATGCTGCTGGCCGGGAAAATTAGAACCGTCAGCCAGCCAGACCGTAAGAGATTTGGCTTTTAGTTTCTTACCGTACTCAATCACTTCCTCGTTATGTACAATGGCTTGCTCACGCACTTCCTTTTGAGTATGGCACAAGGAACCAAATTTGTACGAATGTTTTTGTCCGGGCTGATCCTGGAAAGTATTTGAGTTTACAGAATCAACCTGCAGGTTATGTTTTTTTAACAAGGAAAGAACTGAAGGAATATTTCCGGGAATATCCCATGGTATATGCAAGGAGATTAATCCCGAAGATTGATTCAAAGTATTCAGCAGTGCAATGTCCTCGATTTTCTCTTCAAGGTTCGCGGGTTCGCCACCAATGGAAAAGCGCCCGAACCGCGTGCCTCCCGTACCTAATGCCCAGCTTGGAATGGCAATCTTAAATGACTTTATTTTTTCGACAATTTTCTTTACATCTATATCTCTTTTTTCCAGGACGTCTGAAAGGAAATTAAGTGAGCGTGAATGTTCTTTGGCTGCACTCTTATTATAATCTGATATCTGTCTCTGTTCTATCATCTGTTCTGTTTTTAGCGTGGAAAGGAAGCGGCAATTCCGCCATCTACATTCAGCATATTGCCCGTGCTCTTGGAAAGTCCTCCGCTGACAAATGCCAGGCATGCATTGGCAATATCTTCAGGCAAAATCACTTCATTCAATAACGTGCGGCTTGCATAATATGCCGGAAGCTCTTCCACTTTGACACCGTAAGCTTTTGCCCTACCTTCTGCCCATGCACCTTCCCAGATTTTACTGTCTGCAATAACAGCATCGGGGTTGACAACATTTACTCTTATTTTATCTGCACCTAATTCTGCAGCATTTAAGCGGCTAAGATGAAGCTGTGCTGCCTTCGCTGATCCATATGCTGCATTGTTAGGGCCTGACACCAAAGCATTCTTGCTTACTATATTCACAACATCGCCGCCTGTATTTTGTTTTTTCATAATCTTAGCTGCAGCCTGTGTAACAAGAAACTGTCCTTTCACAAGCACATTATATATTAAATCCCAATCCTGAACAGTATGTTCTCCTAAAGGTTTAGAAATGGATAATCCCGCGCAATTCACAACAATATCAATGCCACCGAAGGCAAGACAGGAATTTTCAAATGCACTGCCTACCTGTTCTGCATTTGTCACATCGAGCACAACACCTGAATGAGCATCTTTACCATATTTCGTTCTGAATTCAGCATCAGTACCTTCGAGGCGCTTTGCATCATTGTCATTAATAACCACACAAGCACCTTCTTCAATAAACTTCTTCGCAATGGCTTTGCCAATTCCGCCCGCACTTCCAGTTACCAATGCAATTTTACCGGTCAACGGTTTTGGTTTTGGCATTCGTTGCAGCTTTGCTTCTTCCAGCAGCCAGTATTCAATATTAAATGCTTCCTGTTTTGCCAAAGCAACGTACTCAGAAATCGCTTCTGCGCCCTTCATTACATTAATGGCATTGATATAAAACTCTGCAGCTACCCTGGCCGTCTGTTTATCCTTTGCAAAGGTGAACATGCCAATACCAGGATATAAAATAACCACAGGATTAGCATCACGCATTGCAGGGCTGTTTGGATGTTTGCAGGACTGGTAATAATCAGCATACATCTTCCTGTAGGAATCAAAAGCCGGGGCAAGTTTTGATTTAACTGCTTTTGCATCTGATAAGTCTTCACCTGTTTTCAATTCTAAAACGAGCGGGCTGATCTTTGTCCTTAGGAAATGATCCGGGCAGCTGGTACCCATCGGCGCAAGTCTTTCTTTATCCTTTGAATTGATAAATTCTAACACAGAATCATCATCTGTAAAATGCCCCACTTTAGGGCTGCTCGCTGAACACAGTCCCCTCAACACAGGAGCAATAGTAGCAGCCTGCTTCATCCTTGCAGCTTTTTCAGCGCTCTGAATTTTCTGTCCTCCAAATACAGGACGTTTCTTCCCAAAATTCTGATTTAAGTATTCAGCACATTTTTCAATTACTTCCAGCGAGTTGACATAACAATTGAATGCCGTATCTCCCCATGTAAATAATCCATGAGACCCTAGCATGATGCCATTAATACCGGGATTCTCATGCACACATTGCGCCAGCTTCAATCCCAAATCAAAACCGGGACGCTGCCAGTCAACCCAGCCGATCTTTCCTGCGAATAATTCTTTTGTGATTTTCTTTCCATCCTTTGATGCAGCAATAGCAATGGCTGCGTCAGGATGAAGATGGTCAATATGCTTAAAGGGCAGGAAGGCATGAAGTGGTGTATCAATAGAAGGCGCCTTCGAATTCAAATCGAAAATGCAATGATTAAATAATTCAACCATCTCATCCTCATGTTCAATGCCGCGATAAACCTTTTTCAGGTTAAGAAGGCGGTTCATATATAATGCTGCTAACCCGTTTCTTTTCAGTGTGCCTAAATCTCCGCCAGATCCCTTCACCCACATCACTTCTGTTTGCTCTCCTGTCAGCGGATCTTTTGCAGTTGCCTTGCAGGAAGTATTGCCGCCACCATAGTTTGTCAAGCGTAAATCGGCTCCCAGCAAATTAGAACGGTATATTAATAAAGTTACTTCATCCTCTTTCATCTCTGCCGCTTTTGCTTCATCCCAGAGATAATTGACGTGCTTGAATTTTGTTGTTATTTTCATTTCCATCGAAATACGAATCTTTACGAATATACGAATCCGTGCCTTATTATGCCACCTTCAGCGAATTTCCATAGCCCACCAGGAGTACAGAGAGTATAATAATGCAAATACCTGCCATAATAGTCCTGAATGTCTTTTTACTTACACCCTTCCATTCCTTCAGCACAAGGCCCCACATATTGGCCACAAGTATAATGAATGCCATGTGCAGTATCCATGAGCTTGCGCCATTGCCTAGTTTGCTTTCGCCCATCCCATAGAAGAAAAACTGCAGAAACCAGGTAGTGCCCGCTATTGCAGAGAATAGGTAGTTTTTAAAAAGAGGGGATTCGCGATTTGCATAATCACCAAAACTTTTATTCCTCGCGTTAAGAATCATGCACCAGATAAAGTTCGTGGCGAGTCCGCCCCAAAGAAGGGTTATATAAATAACGTTATTCTGATAGAGTGGATTGAAACCTGCTTTCACTGCCGCTTCCGCCATTGGCTTTCCTGCTTCAATACCGAAATTGAAACAAGCACTTAAAATGCCTGAGATGATAGCAACAATCAATCCTTTCACCAAACTAAATTCAGAAACACTTTTCTTTTTCTCTTCATCCGTCAGCTCCTTTTCTTTTAATCTGCCTGCATGTCCGCATACATATATACCTGTCAGGCAAATAACGACACCTGCCAGGATGATCCGTCCCCATGGAGTAGTAAGCAAATCGGTGAATGTTGTTTTGCCGGGAGTAGGCACAAAATTGTAGTAGATGGAAGGAACAAGCGAGCCAAGAGCAGAGCAGAAGCCAAGGACTACAGAATTACCCAGCGACATACCGAGATAACGGACTCCCAAACCATACGTCAGTCCCCCAATGCCCCACAGCACGCCAAAGAAGACCGTCCACTTGATTACATCAAAAGGTGTATTGTGGATGATGTCAGCAAAGCCGGGCACCGTGAGCCATGCCGCTAATGGAGGAATTATAAGCCATGAAAATAAGCCACCTATGATCCAATAGCTCTCCCAGGCCCATCCTCTTACCTTTTTATAAGGCATATAAAAGCTGCCCGATGCAAATCCGCCGATGAAATGAAAAATGATCCCTAAGATAATCTGCATTCGCTACCCGATTTTTACGACTTCTACATTTAATATTTTACCAAGCTTTTCCAACTTAGAGAATATATGTCCAACCCCAATCGCGCAGTGATGGGCAGGTCCGTGCGCACACCATTGATTGATAAAATCCTTTACACCCAAAGAAAATTTATACCGGCTGTTTGTATTTCCTATTTCAAGTATCGGCCCTGCGACAGATTCTCCTTCAGCAATTAAAAATTTCAATCCGCCGTTTTTATTTTCTACAACTGACAATAAGGTTACAGGACCGTATTTAACCTTCATCTCTACTGAAAGGCCTTTTCCCGGCTTGCCATGATAAACTCCCAGCGGCTTAAGAATAGGTTTTCCTTCAGCGATGGCTAAATGGCCGGGGCCATCATGTCCAAGCAGTATGATATTATCGTTAAAGTCCATACCATAAAATTCAGAGAACGAACCTCCCGCGCCGAAAGCATCCATGATTTTCATGGCCTGTACATTCTTTACTTCATACTCCCCTGCCACAGGAACGTGATGCGCTGTAAGCAATGAATTGCCTGCAATAACAGATGAAATAATTTCTTCATGCTCGTTGCCGTCAACACCTTTATAGTAATATGCAAGGGAACCCAGTTGATAATGATCAACTAACTTATCCAGCGCAACGGATGTTTTAGCGGCATTGGCCACGTCCGCTTCAGCGCATTCGGTCAGTACGGTGAACTCATCGTATATCTGTTTCTTCTTTTTAGTTACCTCACTCTCTGTTACAGTGCCCCTTATTTTATGCAGATCATCCATTTCAATGTGCTGAAAATAATTTCCAAACACAATGGAATGTGTGGTGAGGTCAGAATATATATCAAGCATGCCATTGTAATAATGTCCCATCAGGCCAACCTTATTGTTTCGCATGATAGCTGCCACCTTAGCTGCCCCGATCCATGCCGATATTTCAGTCCATGATTCATCATCATTCAGTGTGCCCGTCACCTGGTGAAAATCAATACCCGCGCGGCTAAACACATTTGCAATTTCAGGCACTGCACATGCCTGGCAGTTGGCCAGCCATTCACCTGTCATCACTCCGCGGTCTTTTAGCCCGTTGAACCATGCATAGTCAATTGCATTAGTGGTTTGAAGATTCAGAACGATAACAGGCACTTTATTTTTCTGCACAACAGGCAGCACAGTTGCAGACAGAGCATACGTGGATACATAGAGAAAAATCAGCGACACATCTTCACTTTTAAAAACGTCGGCCGCCTTTCTTGCCTTGTCAATGCTGTCCACCATACCGGCATTAATCACCGTTACAGTCTTATCCCCACCCATCCTCTTGTTTATCGCAGACTGGTAGCCCTCAAGCCGCTCAAGCAAACCGTCAAACTGACCCCAGTATTTCTCAAGGCCAATTCCAAACAAACCAATTTTTATTTTCTGCATTTTGATCACTGAAATACTAATTGAATTGTCTTCGCGGATTTTAAAGTCATAGGTAAATGTGTAAATGACGCGTTAAATATGAAAGCGTTAAAAGTAATAATCTGTGGCAAATATTCTCTTAAAATCCATTTTTTGATAATGAAGTCTACAATACATTGAAGTTGATGAATCAAAGCTCCCGGCAAAATGTGTGAATGATGTAACTTAATGGCAAACTTTTGTAACACGCTTACTCCTAAAGCAACGCACTTTTGTGGTGTTAATTTAATCAAACTCCTAACCATGAAAATGTCATCTATCACAACTAAAATGCAAAAAATAAATTTTAAGAAAATCAATACCATTGTTTTAATTGCCTTTGCTGCATTAACAATGAACGGCACAAATGCTTTGGCCGGAGGAAATAAAAATACAGAGACCGGCTATCTTGAAATATCCGGAAAAATTAAGATAGCAGGAAATGGAATGTCCGATGCCAGGATTACTGTTATGAAAGACAGCGCTGTAGCCCGGCATTGTAAACCCGATGCAAAAGGCAGGTTTGATATAAAGCTGGAAATGAACTGTGTTTATTATCTGCAAATATCAGCCAGGGGTATGACCACTAAGAGCGTGATGATTTCTACGGTTGTCCCGAATGAAGCATTAGCCGCGTTTGAATATGAATACCCGTTTAACATTGAGCTCAACCCATACACCGGTGAAAATATAAGCTCAGACGTTCCCGTAGCCAAGCTTGCCTACCAGGAAAAATACGACGGCTTCGATTATGACAGGTTTTATAACCGCGATTCCGAAATCAGCACTAAAACAACGCTTGCAGTAAAGCAATAAAAACCTACTATATATAAGTAAGAAAGCCCCTGTCGATTGACAGGGGCTTTCTTATTTTATTGTCTAGTCCTATATGGGACTGCCTCCAAGCCGATAGGCTGTAGACGAGTAAAAATGTAAGTATCCCCTGTCCGCCGGTATGTCAGCTCAAGGACCCGCCCCGTTTATTTAAGTGGTCGGGGGGTATTTAGAAACTCTTTCAGGTAACTTTTGTTATTGCGGAAACCCTATTACTAAAATTTTTAAAAACACCTCAATTTTCAACTTTCATCCCCACTTTTTAAAAAAGTACCTGACCCAACATCATTTGGTCTAACCCCGACTTGCTAAGTACCTGACCTAAGAAAGTTTGGTCACAACCCTGGATAGTAAGTACCAGACCTAACATACTTTCTTCCTGACCTAAGATACTCGTTACCTGACCTAATATAATTTCTTCCTGACCCCGGTTAATAAGGTCATGACCTAAGTTAGTTTGGTTGCAACCCAACTTATAATGTACCTGACCCAATATAGTTTTGTCAGGCCCCAACGAGTTAAGTACTCAACCTAAGATGATGGGGATGGGATACATTGTTCTAAGGGGATGACATTCTTATAGTAGAGGATTTCCCAAATTGCAGGAAAAGAATAAATTTGCCCATTACTGATCTACTCCTAAAAAAACAGAACCATGAAATATAAAAAACATAGAAGATGGAAGTCGGAAGATGGAGGGTGGAAGAAAAAGAATATTTTGAATTTTGCATTTTATATTTTCCTGCTTCCCGCTTCCGTCTTACTGGTTAACAGTGCAAGGGCAGAGCACATATTGAAAGCAACAGACCTCAGGACAGAATATCAAAGCGCTCCTTTGGGAATGGATGTTTTAAGTCCGCGGCTTAGCTGGAAAATAATTTCAGACGGTCGCAATGTTGTTCAGTCCGCTTATGAGGTGAGAGCAGCAAAGTCAGAACAGGACGTAAAAGCAGGCAAGGCTCTTTTATGGAATTCCGGTAAGATGATGTCTTCCCAATCGGTTAATATAGGATACGGTGGAGATGGATTTGAAAGTGATCAACGGATTTATATAGACGGAGTTCTTAAGAAAGCCGAAGCTTATCCATTGGAGAGCCGGGAACGGGTTTACTGGCAGGTTCGAATATATGATAACAACAATCATGCGTCAGCGTGGAGCGATGTTTCCTTTTTTGAAATGGGACTGTTGAAACCGTCTGACTGGAAAGCTTCATGGATAGAACCCAACTTGCAGGAAGACACTACCACCACGCCTCCTTGCCCTATGCTCCGCAAAGAATTCACCCTGGCTAAGAAAGTAAAACAGGCGCGCCTGTATGTTTCAAGTCATGGGTTATATACACTGGTGCTCAATGGCGGCAAAGTGGGCGACCAGGAATTCACTCCCGGCTGGACAAGCTACAACAAGCGGCTTCAGTATCAAACATACAACGTTACCGGCCAACTCAAAGCGGGAAAAAATGTCATCGGCGCTACTCTTGGCGATGGCTGGTATAGAGGTTTCCTTACTTGGGACAAGAGGAGGAATGTATATGGAAAAAAGTTAGCGCTCATTTTGCAACTGGAAGTTACGTATGAAGACGGCTCAAAAGAAACCATCGCCACCGACGGAACATGGAAATCATCTACAGGCCCGATACTGAAGTCGGATATATATGACGGGGAAATGTATGATGCCCGTTTGGAAAAAACGAACTGGAGCAATGCAGGGTATAATGATGCAGGCTGGAATGGTGTTACTGTAAAGGATTTCAGCAAAGAGATATTGATTGCTTCCTATGGACCGCCGGTAAGGAAAATACAGGAGCTGAAGCCGGTAAAAATATTTAAGAGCCCTGCAGGGGAAACCATTGTGGACATGGGACAAAATATGGTTGGCTCCGTTCACCTGGATGTAACGGGAAGCGCAGGAACGACGGTTAAACTGAAGTATGCTGAAGTGCTCGACAAGAAAGGAAATTTCTACACTGAAAACCTCCGCGCTGCAAAGCAGACGGATCAATATATATTAAAAGGCGGAGGCAAAGAGTCTTTTGAACCTCATTTTACTTTTCACGGGTTCAGGTATGTAAATGTTGAAGGCTACCCCGGCATGCTGACTGCAGAAAACATAAAAGGCATCGTCATTCACTCCGACATGACTCCCGCAGGAAGTTTTTCCTGTTCTGACTCCATGATCAACAAGCTGCAGCATAACATTGTTTGGGGGTTGAAAGGAAATTTTCTCGACGTGCCCACGGATTGTCCCCAACGCGATGAGCGGTTGGGTTGGACAGGCGATGCGCAGGTTTTTTCACCTACTGCCTGCTTCAATATGGATGCTGCGACCTTTTATACGAAATGGATGAAGGACTTTACAGCCGACCAGCTCGAAGGTGGTTCCATACCTTTTGTTATACCCGATATATTAAAGGAAGGCGGAGCAGCAGGATGGGCTGATGCATCCGTGGTAATTCCCTATACCATTTACCTGAAGTACGGCGACACCAGGATTTTAAAGCAGCAGTACGATTGCATGAAAGGCTGGGTTAATTACATGAAGAACATGGCCGGTGATTCCTGCCTGTGGAAAAAGGGACCACCCAACACGACTGCAGAAGTTCATCTTCCATCAGAAAATAAAGATGAGATAACGGAAGGTGGCAAGCCAATAAATTCACTCAGTGATATAAAATATATAGAGAGCAAAGAAGGACAATCTGTTTTCCGGGTCGGCTCCGGTGAATATGTTTTCAAGGCGAACCTGAAAAGCAAATAGGTCAAGAGGAGCTAAGGTCTTTGCGTAAATGGTCTTCTAACTCGGCGATTGATTCTTTACTTCTTCTCGTAATAAGGAGTGTCATCCCTTGCAACATTATCTTTTTGCTGCCAGTAGTCAAGCGTCACAATGTGGCCGTCGGGAGCGCGAAGCAAGCGGCCAAACACAGCATTGATCATATTAAAGGTGACGTCTGTAACTCCCACAGTAAAGGTTTCAGGGAGTACAGGAGGGGGAGCGTTAGGATCAACAGGAGCTGCAGCTTTAGGCGGAGGGCTTTTTACAACGACAACCGTGTATTTATTAAGCTCTAATAGTTTCTTCAAAAAATCGACACGGGCAGGAGAGGCGTTCTTTTCAACAACGGCGCACTTTACTCCATCCAGGTCTTCAAATTCGTGATTCTTATTTATTGCCATTGCTTATAGTCCGAAGCTTAATGAATATATATAGCTGTAAATATCGCTGGCGAATCCAACGATGAGGATGCCTGCAACACATACGATCAATGCGATAGAAGGAATAAATCCTGTTTCCAATTTTTCAATGGGGTGGTCGTTCTTATCCATAAACAGTACTTTCACTACCCGCAGGTAGTAATACAATGAAACGATCATGTTAAGGGCGGCAACAATAATCAATGTGTAATTGCCTTTGGCTGCTCCTGCTGTCAGCAAAAATAATTTACCGAAGAAGCCCGCAGTAGGAGGGATGCCGGCAAGTGAGAATAGGGAAAGGGTAAGCACCCAGCTCAGCAGCGGATTTGTTTTGTAAAATCCCCTGTAATCGTTCACGTCTTCCTTACCCGTAAGCGCACTTACAAGGGATATGACACCGAATGCTCCCAGGTTGGAGAAGACATAGATAAGCACGAAGTATATAACAGAGGCAGTTCCCATCTGCGAGCTGCCCGAAACACCAATAAGGATGAAGCCTACCTGTGCAATGGAGGAGAAAGCAAGGAATCTTTTCAGGTTGTTCTGCCTGATGGCAAACAGGTTGCCGACAATCATCGTGAGTATAGACGTCAGGTATAATACATTATACCATACGGCTCCCAACGGTTTGAAAACAGTGTACAGCGCAGAAACGAAAACGAAAATGATGGCTCCTTTTGAAATGACGGATAAGTAAGAAGTCACTGAAACAGGCGAGCCTTCATACACATCAGCCGTCCACAGGTGAAACGGCACGACACTGATTTTAAAAGCAAATCCTGTAAAGAGCAGAATAAAAGAAAACAACTGTAAAGAGCTTGCTGTAAGATGTTGCGGTATTTCACTGAAGTTAAGTGTGCCGGTAGCACCATACATCAATGAAATGCCAAACAATAAAATGCCGGAAGAAAATGCCGATGACATAATCATTTTCATGGCTGCTTCTGAAGACTGACGTTTTTCTAAATCAAAGTTACAAAGTGCTGCCAGCGGAATGGTGGACAACTCCAGTCCAAGCCAGAACATCAGTAAGTTGCTGCTGGAAATCATGAAGAACATGCCAATGAGCGTGGAAAGCATCAGCATATAAAACTCAACAACGTGCTTATGATTCTTCAGCCAGGTGAATGCCTGCATGGAGATAATGAGTGCGCCAAGATTCAGGATATTCTTTTCAAGTGCAATGACACCGTTTGTTTTAAACATGCCGTTGAACAGTTGACCTTCTGCATTCATAAAGAATCCAAAAACAAAATTGATGAGCAGTAAAAAACTAACCAGGCCGGACAGAGACTCATTTGTCCATTCCTTTTTTCCAAGCTTCAGGAAAAATAATATAAAAACAATGAGTGTCAGTGACAGCTCAGACTTCATTAGAATAAAAAAATCACTCGTCATAAATACTTATTTCAACGTGACAACCCGTCCGACATTCTCCATGATATGTTGTGCTCCCGGCGTAATCAATTCATTCAGCCAGAAAGGAGCAATGCCGATGGCCACAATACCAATGATTAACACAGCAGCAGCAAATTTTTCATTCCATAATGCATCGCCAAGCTTCATGTGTTCCTGGTTTGTTATAGGGCCCATGATCGATTGCCCTATTGCACGGAGAATATATACTGCAGTCACTACGATGGATGCACAGGCAGCAATGGTTGCAATACGATAGAACATGTCAGGATTCTGCCATGAACCCATGAATACAGTCATCTCAGCCACAAAGCCGCTGAAACCCGGCAATCCAAGTGAACATAGGCCTGCAATAAAAATCACAGTACCGATGAAGGGCATGATCTTAAGCAGACCACCAAGCTGAGCTACCATGCGCGTATGCGTGCGGTCGTAAATCATGCCAATAGCAGCAAAGAAGAGTGCTGTCATCAGTCCGTGTGAAACCATTTGCATGACAGCTCCGGTTATGGCTGTCTTTGTAAGCATGCCGATTCCAAGCAATACAAAGCCGCAATGACTGACAGAAGAGTATGCATTGATATACTTCAAATCCTTTTGCATCATGGTTGCAAATGCACCATAGAGAATAGCGATGGAAGCAAGAACAATGATCCAGGTAGAATATTCATGCGCTGCTTCCGGCATCAAATACGTTGCAACACGCAGGCAACCATAGCCGCCCAGCTTCATCGAGATGCCTGCCAGGAACATGGAGGCAGCAGTAGGAGCAGAGGAGTGCCCGTCAGGAACCCATGTGTGAAACGGAAACAAAGCGCCGAAAACTCCGAAACCGATAAATGCCAGTGGAAAGAATATCCGTTGTGCTTCTATAGGGATGTGCATTTGTGAGAGTTTCAGCAGGTCGAAGGTGTGAACCCCGCCTCCTGTATCGCTGTTAAAATAAATGCCAAGAATGCCCACTAGCACAAGGGCAGAACCACCCATGAGCATGAGGGCAAGCTTCATGGCGCTGTATTCTTTTTTACCGCTGCCCCATACTCCTATGAGCATGAATTTGGGAATCACGGCCACTTCCAGGAAGAAGAACATGGTAAAGAGGTCAAGGGAAATAAAAAATCCGTAAGCGCCTGCACTGAGGAAAATGAGGAGAAAGAAAAATTCTTTACTCAATGTTTCCATTCTCCATGAAACCAGGACGCCTGCCAGCACAACAAATGCAGTGAGCAGAATCATGGCTACAGATATTCCGTCAACACCAACAAAGTATTCTATATGCAAAGGAGCAAACCATATGTAGCCTGATTGAAAAATCATCTGGGTTGTGTTGCCCGAGGCACGTTCAGTCCAGTACGCAAATAATAAAATCCCTGCAGCAAGCATCTGTACAACTGCTCCTGTCAAAGCAACTACGCGCACCTGCTTTAATCCTTTGCAAAAAAGGATGGCAATGGCAGTGAGCGTTGGTATAAGGATGAGTAATGAAAGATTCATTCTAATATTTTATATCCACAGGTAAATAAACAATAATGATAACCCGATAACTCCTGCAAAGAAATACAGTGCATAGTTTTGAACCTTACCGGACTGCACTCCTTTGATTAATGTTGAAATTCCCGAAGTGATAGAAGCAAGCAGGTTCATAAATCCGTCGATGATGTTGCGGTCAATCCATGCTGCAGGTCTTCCGATAAGATTGAAGATTAATTTCTTTGTAACGAAAATATAAATCTCATCAATGTAAAACTTCCTGTAAGCTCCCCGGTAAAGGCCGCTCATTACAACAGACATTTTTTGAGGAAGGTCATTTTCCTTGATATACATTCTTCTTGCAAGAAGAATTCCCAGGATAGCTAATAGTACAGGAGTAGCAGAGAAGGCAAGATCCAGTTCTGTATCGATAGGTTTGCCATGCGGGGTCACCAGTTTTGCAAAGGGTACAAATCCTGCAAACACAGCACCTGCTCCAAGAATCACCAGTGGAATCATCATGGACGCCGGTCCTTCACCATGATGGTATTCATCGTGGCTTGCCTCCTTGTTCCAAAAAATAGAATAGTAGAGGCGGAACATATAGAATGCTGTGAACGCAGCTGTTATTAATGCCACCACATATATTAACATATTTGAGTGGTATGCAGCAGTCATGATTTCTTCCTTGCTGAAAAATCCTGCAAAAGGAGGAATTCCTGCTATGGCAAGACATGCGATAAGGAACGTAATGTGAGTTATTGGCATAAGCTTTCTTAAACCGCCCATGGCACTCATTTCATTATTGTGCACGGCATGGATCACTGCCCCGGCTCCGAGGAAGAGTAATGCCTTGAAGAATGCATGTGTAAATAAATGAAACATGGATGCCATATATCCCAAGCCATCGTCTTTGTAATAACCCGATACGCCAAGGGCAAACATCATGTAGCCGATCTGTGACATCGTTGAATAAGCAAGCACCCGTTTAATGTCTGTCTGGGTGCAGGCAATGATTGCCGCAAACAAGGCAGAGAAGGCGCCAACATAAGCAACAAGGTGCAGTGCAGCAGGACAGGAGAGTGCATATACTTTAAATAACCGTGCAACAAGATATACACCGGCCACAACCATCGTGGCAGCGTGAATGAGAGCAGACACAGGTGTCGGGCCTTCCATGGCATCGGGCAGCCAGATGTGAAGCGGGAACATGGCTGATTTTCCTGCACCGCCAATGAAGACTAAAACAAGTCCCCAGGTAAGCATGGATATGCCCATAAAGGAAGCGGTTGTAATGCTTAGCAGCTGAGGAGACGGTGTAGTGAACCGCTCAATCAGCGTTTGAAAGTCCAGCGTCTGCGCATGGAATGCCAGAATGAGAATGCCGATCAGGAATCCAAGATCTGCAAAACGGGTAACGATAAATGCTTTCTTGGCGGCGGCTACGGCAGAAGGTTTGTCATAATAATAGCCGATGAGCAGGAAGGAAGAAACACCAACCAGTTCCCAAAATATATATATCTGGAATATGTTGGAAGAAAGCACAAGCCCCAGCATGGAAAATGTAAAAAGAGAAAGGAAGGCATAGTAAGTGGAAAACCGTTCTTCACCCTTCATGTAACCGAGACTGTAAATATGCACCATCAGTGAAACGAAGGTGACTACCACAAGCATCATCACGGAAATAGGATCCAGCAGAATACCCATGTCAATGGATACGTTGGGAGAGAATTGCAGCCATGTATATTTCATGTCAACAATCTGCTGGTAAGCGCCATTTACTTTTCCTTCGACGAAGAAATAATTGTAAGCAGTGATTGCAGATATTAATGCCGAAACGAATAAAGAAGTAGTTCCAACGATTCCTGAGAAAGTCTTGAAATATTTTCTTCCCCACAAGCCAAGCAGAACGAAGCTTGCCAAAGGCAAAAGAGGAATAAGGGCTATGTAATCTTTATTCAACATATATTGTCTTAGAACTTCAGTTCATCTGCATCTTCCACATCAATGGACTTATGGCTCCTGTACAGGTTAATAATAATGGCAATTGCTACAGCAGCTTCCGCAGCAGCAACAGTGATAATGAATATGGTAAAGAAGATGCCGTCCAGCTTGTCGGGATATAAGTATTTATTGAAAGCAACGAAGTTGATGTTTACGCTGTTCAGTATTAGTTCTATTGCCATCAGCATAGTGATCATGTTACGGCGTGTGAAAAAACCATACATGCCGATGAAGAACAGGGCAGTGCTTACGATTAATATATGTTGTAAAGGTACATCGCTCATTTTGTTTCGGTTTTTGCTTTCATGGCAATAACAATACATCCAACCATTGCCGCAAGCAACAAAATGCTTACCACTTCAAACGGCAATACATATCCATGCTCCGTTGTGCTAAGCAGTTGTGAGCCGATGCTGACTACGCCTGCCTCAATCGGAGCATTGCCTGATGGAGTAAATGAATAATGGTGAATAAGGAAGTGGGCAAGGAAGAAACCAAGCACTGCAGCTATTAAAGAGGATATAGCTCGTCTGCGAAGCGGTTTCGGCATTTCGATTCCTGACTGTTGGGTAAGGAAGATAGAGAAGATAATCAGCACAACGATGCCGCCTACATATACAATGACCTGGACGGCAGCTATAAATTGCATATCCATCCAGAAATACAACCCTGCAATGCCGATAAGTGAAAACAACAGCCAGATAGCTGAACGGAATATTTTTCTTGAAGTGACGGCAAGCAGGCCTCCGACAAGGATGAAGGCAGAAATGATATAGAAGATAATTGCTGATGCGTTCACTCTACTCCCTCCATTAGTTTAGATCCGGGTTTGTTTAACGTCTTGGTCAGCTCAGCACGATCATACACGCTGTGCTCAAAGGTCTGCGCCATCTTGATGGCATCGGTAGGACAGGCAACAATGCAGAGATTACACATAGTGCACAATTCAAGATGGTATATGAATGTATCTAATGCCTTTTTCTTTTTTCCTTCCGGAGTTGTTTCAAACTTGGTGATGATCTTAATCGTTCCGTTTGGACAGGCAAGCTCGCAGGCAGTACATCCGGTGCAGCGGTGCTCATTCTTTTCATCATGCAGCAACACTACCTCGCCGCGAAAACGTTCAGCCATTACCAGCGTGTCACGGTTATCAGGATACTGCTCGGTGATGATTTCTTTCTTATGCGTGACGTAATATCCAGTCAGCTTCATCCCTGTCAAGAGAGACTTAACTCCTCTGAAAACCGTTTTTATATAATCAACAATAAACATTCGTAAATCTAAAATCTAAAATAGCAAATCAGAAATGCCATCCCATAATCGCCATCAACGTCACCAGCAGCAGATTAAACATGCTGATGGGCAACAAGTATTTCCATTCCAGGCTTAAGAGCTGATCAATGCGTAAACGCGGGAACGTCCAGCGAAACCACATAATAAGGAATATCAGGGCAACCGTCTTGCCGATGAACCATAGCGAAGACGGTATAAAGTCCATCGCATGGTTGAACGCTTCCCAGTGGCCGATATGAAACGGCATCCATCCGCCGAAGAATAACGTTGCACCGATGGCGCATACAATAAAGATGTTGATGTACTCCGCTAAGAAAAACAATGCGAATTTCATTCCTGAATACTCTGTATGAAATCCTGCAGTTAGCTCTGATTCTGCTTCTGCAAGGTCGAAAGGTGCACGGTTTGTTTCTGCAGTGACGGCTATAATGAGAATAAAGAAGGAAATAAGTACAGGAATATGTCCTTTAAAAATCCACCAGCCATCCTGCTGTGAGGCTATGATGTCAGATACCTGCAAGCTGCCTGTAAGAACAACGATGCTGATAATGGATAATCCTGCAGATAACTCATAGCTCACAATCTGGGCACCGCTACGCATAGCCCCAAGCAGGGAGTACTTATTATTACTTGACCATCCTGCTATTAAAATGCCGATCACAGAAATGGATGAAACAGCAGACACATACAATACTCCGATGTTCAAATCCCATATCTGCAAACCTTTTGCAAATGCAATAGGGGCGAGGATAAGCATGGCAGCTATCATTACCACGAAAGGGGCGAGGTTGAAAAGGAATTTGTCTGCTCCATCGGGAGTCAACCCTTCTTTCATAATCAGCTTCAGGGTGTCAGCGGATGTCTGGAAAATACCGGCCGGCCCAACGCGATTCGGTCCTAAACGGATTTGAATGTGGGCTGCTACTTTACGCTCCATATATACAAGGGCCAATCCTAAAACAGCGAACAAGGCAATGGCGCATGTTCCGACAATCACCAACTCGGCAGTGAATGCCATCGTCGGGTTGAAGGTTGCATTCAACCAGATATGTATTGAAATGGCTATGTTACTTAAGCTCCACATTTATTATTTCGAATTTCGGATTGTTGATTTCGGATTTAATCCGCAATTGACAATTCGCATTTCGCAATTGTTTTATCTGTCAATATCAGGTATTACCAAGTCTAACGTTCCCATAGAGGCAACCAGGTCACCGATCTTTCCTCCTTTAGTAATATGGTTGAGGCAGGAGAGATTGGAAAATCCCGGGGAACGGAATTTTATCCTGTATGGTGTTGTTGCTCCCTCACTCACTATATATACTCCGAATTCACCACGTGCCGTCTCTACACGTGAATAAAATTCTCCTTTGGGTAATTTCAATACAGCTTTTGTCTTTGCCTGGAAATCACCTTCGGGAATATTATCTATCAGCTGCTCAATGATGCTCAGCGACTGGCTCATCTCACGGATTCTTACCCGGTAACGTGCAAACGAATCTCCTGCTGTTTCCAATATCTCCTCAAACTGCAGCTTGTCATACACTTCATAAGGATACAGCTTGCGAATATCACATTGCACACCGCTTCCCCTCGCAGTTGGTCCCGTGCAACCATAAGAGATAGCATCTTCTTTTGAAAGAACACCAACCCCCTTCATCCTGTTTTGAAAGATGATGTTGTTGGTGACCAGCTCATCAAACTCATGAACCGTCTTTTTAAACTGAACGACAAACTCCTTTACTTTTTTCACAAAGTTGGGGTGAAGATCAGCCATCAAGCCGCCCGGTACAATGTAATTCATTGTCAACCGTGCACCACAGGTCTCCTCCATGATCTCATTGATCATTTCTCTTTCGCGAAAGGCGTAGAAGAAAGGAGTGAAGGCGCCAAGGTCCATGGCCATTGCTCCCCACCACAACTCGTGAGAGGCAATGCGTGTAAGCTCATCTACAAGCACACGGATCACCTGTGCACGCGCAGGAACTTCTATCTGCATACCCTTCTCCACACACAAAGCACAACCGTGGTTGTTGATGTGGGAGGAGAGGTAGTCCATGCGGCTGGTTACATATATAAACTGGCGGTAGGTTAAGCTCTCGCACATCTTTTCGATGGAGCGATGTATATAACCCAGGTGCGGATCAACCTTCTTTACCGTTTCCCCGTCCAGTGTAACTACCAAATGTAAGACACCATGCGTGGCAGGATGCTGCGGCCCTATGTTGACGATTAACTCGCCCGCCTCTGTTGTCCCTACTTCCTCCAGCATTACAGTTTAATCATGTTAATGGGATCCTCAAAATCTTTTCTCAGCGGCCATCCCTGCATATCATCTTCCAGTATCAGTCTTCTCAGGTCAGGATGATTTAAAAATTTTACTCCGAACATTTCGTATTGCTCCCGCTCGTGAAATTCAGCCGTGCGCCAGATGTGGCAAACGGATTCTATTTCAGGATTCGTGCGGTCAAGCTTTGATTTTATAACCAGGTTGTGACGATGTGTTGTTGACGTCAGGTGATAAACCATTGTAAGGTGCGTCTTCCAGTCAACGCATGTCACGCAGAACAGGAAATCAAAATTCAATTCACTTTTCTCACGCAATTGTTTTGCAAGCGGAAGCCAGTCCTTTGCTTCCACGTTTGCATTCAGCCATTCTCCTCCTTCTTCAAAAGTTGCAGTTGGGAGCAATGTTGTTAGTTGTTCTTTTAATTCTTCGCGTGTCATGGCTTGGGACTATCCTTTCTTATTTGTTCCCGTGTCATTCCGTCTTTAATTTTTTTCTGCAATGCAATCAATGCATGCAGCAATGCTTCCGGTCGTGGAGGACAGCCGGCAACATACACATCAACCGGTATAACATGGTCTGCTCCTTTTACAACGGAATACGTATTATAGAAGAACGGGCCTCCGCTCGTAGCACATGCGCCCATGGCAATCACATATTTCGGATCGGGCATCTGGTCATAGAGACGTTTCAGCACAGGCGCCATCTTATTTACTATCGTTCCTGCAATGATGATGACGTCTGCCTGTCGTGGCGTTGCGCGTGCCACTTCAAATCCGAAGCGTGAGAAATCATATTTCGCACCTGCCACAGACATCAGCTCAATGCCGCAGCAGCTTGTAGCGAACGTTAACGGCCAAAGAGAGTTTGATCGTGCCCAATTCACAATGTCATCCAATGCGCTGACCACTATTCCGCCACCTGCAATGGGTTGAATCTGCCCGGGAAACGGATCCGCCTGCTTATTTGCTTTTTTCTCTTCCAATCTTTTTATTGTTGTTCGAATATCGAATAGTTACGAATTTGCTAATAAGACAACATTCGTAAATTCGTATGGATTCGTTATTCGCACCTTTTCTACTGCCATTTCAGTGCTCCCTTCTTATGCGCGTATAAAAATCCCAGGAATAAAATGAATATGAATACTACTATTTCAATCAGTGCGGGCCACCCGATCTGCTTTACTACCACTGCCCACGGATAAAGAAAAGCCAGCTCCACATCGAAAATAAGAAAGATGAGAGCGAATAAATAATACCCCACCGGGAATTGCACCCATGCAGAGCCTGTAGATTTAATACCGCTTTCATAGGCCTCGCCCTTCTGCTTGTTCTTTGATCCTTTCACAAGAAAGTTCGCAACCAGCATGCCGCCGGCAGAAAAGGCAACGGCTGCAAAAATAAGTACGATCAGTGATATGGGTCCCATAATGATTAAGTAGAAAAGCTATTGCAAAGTTACGCACTTTGTCAATGGAATAAACCATTAACAACGTGCTTTTTGAAGCGCGACAAAGATAGTTTTTCATGCCTTTAATCAACATTATCTGTGTTTTTTTGTCATATCATTTTATCCCGTGCAGGTTCAATAACTGTATTAATACGAGCAGCCTTATGAAGTGCACATAACCCATACATGCCGGATTTCCACATCTATGATTATTCCTCATCGACCTGAATTTATAAAGATGATCACTGACTATCGTTTTCAACCGGAGGCTCTGAAGTTTACATCATCCTATACCTGTTGAAATCAGGCAAATAAAATTTTCCTAAAAAGTTTGAGAAATTAAAAAAAGTTGTACGTTTGTAACGTTTTGTGTTCATGTTTTTCAGAAGGGGGTGGGATTGAGGGTCCCTCCCCTTCGCTATTTTAAGCCCATAGACAAAGCCTGCCTTACTCATCACTTAAAAGAGCTGCAATTCATTGTATCGTATCTCCCGGGAGAATTTACATCCATTTCCTATCGTCTAATGCATGTAGTAGTAATTCTACAGAAAGAAAATAGTTTTGATTATTTACGCCGCCCCGCTTTGAGAATACCTTTGTAACGTTTTGTGTTCATTTTTCAGAAGGGGTAGGTATTGAGGGTGCCTCCCCTTCGCTATTTTTAGCCAGGATGAACAAACACACCCTCTAAATCTCCCTCTCGCCCCCGCACAACCTTGCATCTCAGAGGGAGACTTCCGGAGCATCACGTCCCCTCTGTTCGTTGGCATGTGAGTTAGCGAGAGGGGAATGAGGGGTGTGTTCTGAATTAGGATAAAAAAACAAACCCCCTCCATATATATATGGAAGGGGTTTGCCGCTAACTATTGGCATCAGCTGCCAAGCACTGCTACAGTAACCGGGTCAGAAACGACGCCGGCTTCATACGCATTGTAGGCAACCACCCAGTACGTCCACACCTTCACGGTGCCGGAAGTGTTGAACTCCGTAAACGAAGTCCTGGTGACAATAGCCACCTCGACTGCCGTCGTGATGTCTGTACTGTCTGACCGAAGCACCCTGTACTCCTTCACGTTATTCTTACTGGTAACGTTCAGGGGCTTTGACCATTTGATCTTCACCTGGTTTCTGTCCACCTGGCGTGAAATAAACAGGTGCAGGTTCTGCACTTTCTCCAGCCTGCCTTGCGGAGACGGATCGTTTGCAAGACCGAAACCACTGGTCCTGATGTTGGATGCCATCGTAGTGTAGTCCAAACCTGAGAGCGCCTGTGCGGTAAGCTGCACATACTGCGCTTCAGCTTTTAACATATCCGATAGTATCCTTGCCTTCGTCCGCAGGTCCGCCAGGTCGGTGCGTGTACCCCTGTTGTTCGGGGGCCCCCACACGGCTATGGCGGTTTCCACATCCGTTATTGCAGCCTGCAAAGCCACAAGTGTCGGACTAGGGGTCAAAAACAGGCCGTTGCCGGTTAGCCCGACAACCACGCGGTTGCCGAGATTTGCCAGTGCAGCGTACATTACTGCCGTTAGCTTAATTGAAATTACGGGCTTCCTCATAAAACCTCCTCTTTTCAATTTCATACCCATTGATTATTCTTCATGATCGCCTACAGGGCGATTCACCTTTCGGCGGACTTCGGGGAACAGGACGCCCCTTGCATGAACTTCGTTCCGGCTGAGCCGGCCGGATTTATTTTTTTAGATCATAATGATACGATAGACATCTTATGACAACCCCGCAAGCCTGCCGGGCGGGCCCGCCTCCGGGGCTCTCCGGACACGGGAAATATCTTTCTCCTCTTTTCTGTGATGACGACTCTCTACTTTTCTCCATTGCTTTTCCAATCTTCTCAATGCCCTGTCCTGGTCAGCCAGGCTGCCATGTGCAATCAGCCGCTCGTATTGAGCCAGCCTTCTGTGCAGCAACCGCACATCAGCGCCATGGGCAGGCACACCGGGATCATTCTTCAGCTGCGTTACGATGCTCTTATATATGGCATTGTCTGCCTTGCTCACCAGGTTAAGCAACTGCTCATGATCACTTATTATCCGCCTGGCCTCTGCCTTGCGGAACGGCCTCTTTAGCCATGCTGCCAAACGGCTGATGATATTACGGATCGCTTTCATTTCCCCTTTACCCATATATAAACTTCACCGCCAAAACGCACCATGAAAATGAAAATATTTTTTACCTCACCCTATATAACCTCACCCCCTGCCCCTCTCCTTGAGGAGAGGGGGGCAATACAATACCACTGCATTTCCTTCTCCTAAAGGGAGAGTGGGCAATACAATATTTGTGCGTTCCCCTCTCTTAAAGGAGAGGTGCAGGCGTGAGGTAATTTATAAAGCTCCCCTGAAAGGGGCCAGCAGCAGGCATATTTCCCGAAGTGTTTTTGAATAGAGCGACCTTGCAACGTTCTCCGCTGAAATACCCATCATCACGCATATTTCCTTAAAGCTCATGCCATGTACGACACGGAGAATAACAATCCTTGTTGCACGCTGACCCGCCTTCCTCAAGGCACGCATCAGTATGCCATCTGTCTGTGTTTTTATCAGTTGCTCCTCGGGATTCAGGAATTCACCGGGGTTTTCCAATACCGCTGACTGCTTTATGATCATCTCCTCCTCTGCATACATATCCTCGTCCGGGCCTTCTTCCGGCTCTGCATCCGTCATGCCAAAGCGGCGTTCCTCCTTCAGCGTTACCAGCGCCTGCCTGAGCACGATGCTCTTTATATATTTATTGAAAAGCTGCTCCTCCCTGTAGCTGCCGTCCTTTCCCAGCCCCCTTAGCACGGCTTCCCATGTGTCCTGCATTACATCCTGCCCCAGGTAAGGGCCGACGAAAACGGTGGCATAATGCAGCATCCCCACCTGGTATTTGTTATAAAGCGCCTCCCCGGCAGGTTCCTCCCCCTGTTGGTAGAGCTTAATGTTTTCTGCATCACTCAGCGGCTCATATTTCTCAAGCCGGCTGGCTTTTAAAATGCGCTTCACGTTTTGGCACCCTAAAAGGTTGTGCTTTTATAGTGCTTAGTGGATAACGTATAGAGGGGGATAAATAGTATATAAAATGGAATTTATTTTATCTACTTGATACCTGCGAACGAATGCCTTTATTGAAGGATAAAGTTGCCCGACCCACTTGCTTACGTTTGAAACTTCACCTAACGGGGGCCACAAAATGAAAATTTATACATTTGAAGCCTTTTTAATAATAATAGATATTTTAAATACAAAAGAATATTTATCTTTCACATGAATCCTAAAATTTTGTTTACTGACATAGATGGGACTTTATTAAATAAGGATAGAGAACTTTCAATAGAAACACTTACAGAAATTAAAAGAATTAGTACGATCAATTCAATTCCTGTAATTTTAGTATCTGCGCGTATGCCAAAATCTATGAGGATTCTGCAATCTCAATTAGGTCTATTTAATGAATTAATCTGTTATAATGGGTCACTTATATTGGGGTCCGAAGATTCAGCAATCCTAGAAGATGAAACTATTAATTCAAATAACTCAAATAGCATTATCGAAAAGGCTAATTCTTTTGAATTACATTATAGCGTATTTTCTTATGATTCTTGGATGGTAAATAAAAATGATGAATGGGCTGAACGCGAATCAAGGAATACAAGAGTGATTCCTGAGAATTTCGATAAACATAAGTTAGAAGTAAACCTTAAAAAAGGTTTTCATAAAATTATGCTGATGGGTGATGGCAGAAAAATAGACGCAATTCAATTATGGCTCCAAGAAAATCTTAAAGATCAAATAATTTTTTATAGATCGAAGGATACTTATTTGGAAATTAATTCCTCTAAGTCAACGAAGTTAAATGGAATAAGAAAAATATTGACAAATTATAAACTTTCCTTTTCTGATGCCATTGCAATAGGAGATAACCATAATGATGCTGAAATGATAAAATACTCTGGGATTGGAGTTGCTGTTAATAATGCGCCAGAGGAGATAAAAAAAATTGCGGATTTTATTTGCCCATCAAATGTTGATGACGGGGTAGCGATTACAATAAAAAAATACTTCGACGATGAAAATATTTCTTAGTCATAATAGCAGGCACAAGCCTCTGGTAAGAGAAATTAAAAGATATCTTCCTGAGCATATCAATTTGTGGATTGATGAAAAGGATTTATTAATAGGCGATGATCTCAATACTTCAATAAAAGATGCTATTGAAACTGATACTGATTTTGTAATCATTTTTATTGATAATTACGCAATACAATCACCTTGGGTATTAAAAGAACTCGAGTGGGCTATTAATCATGAAAAAGAAATAAGAAGAACTTTTTTATTACCAATTGTATTAGAGAAAGAGGCATGGAGTAAACTTGTAAATGATGATCTTAAAGGCCGAAAATATCTCTTATGTGATGACTATTCAGAAAATCACGTTAAGGCTCTTGCCAATAATTTAATTTCCGAACTATTTGCGTGGTTAAGTCGTGATCTTACTTATTCAGGGAAGGAAAAAATTGACCCTAATCTTAAAGCAATAAAAGATGCTGAAAATTTTACTGCAAAATTAGCAGATGATATTCGATTAATCGTCTATCCTTATAGAAAAGAAGAACCCTTAAAACTAAACAATTTATTTATAATTCTTAAGGAAAAAAAAGCTATTGATTCACTTAGTTTTGATGAATTCATAAGCTTATTGTCGAAACTTCAGCAGCAAGGATTTTTGGCCGGTCTAATAAATGATGGCGAAGAAATTTATGTTAAGCAAGAGCATTATGCATGGAAAACGGCTTTCTTCACGGATACAAAAAAAAGAATTGCAAAAAAGGCAGTTTCCTTTATAGAATCAGGATATGTAATTGCTTTGGATTCCGGATCAACAACTTTAGAAATATCTAAGCAACTTTGTGTTGGGCTAAAATCAAAAATCTGGGAGGACCTTACCATAGTAACCAATTCAATTCCCGCAGCAACTGAACTTCTCAATTTAGCTAGTGAAATGGGTTTGGAAGATAAATCTAGCCTATTCAAAGTATATATTGTTGGGGGTAGAATAAGACCTAACTCCTTAGCAATTGTAAACGATGAAAAATTATTTAAGAATATTACACCTAACGATTTCGAACTTATTTTAAAGCCGCTTGGAGATGCCGATGTTGCTTTTGTGGGAACTAATGGCCTTTATCGGGATTTAGGGTTTGCTGTTCATAATGACTATGAGGTGAAAACTAAAAGTGACTTAATAAAGTTTTCTAAAAGAAGTTTTATTCTAGCGGATCCAAGTAAATTTAAAATTAAAGAACAAAAAATGTTTGCCTCATTCGATCAACAAATTGAGATAATTACTATCCAAGATCAAGAAGATACTATCGCCAATCTAGAGAAAATGATTATTAATACAAATACAAAAATTCTTTTCGCATAAAATAGGACTATCATGCATGCCTGTTTTTCCATTCTACGTTTAAGGAGTTGTTTTGAGTTACATGGAGGTGAAAGGCGGAGTTAGCCAATGCACAATTTCCAACGCAAGAAACTCCGCCGAACGAGGATAGAGGATTTGTGAATTTAGACACCCAACAGAAAATGCGTAACCTCTCAGGAGATGGTTTTCACCAATAAGCAGAAATAAGTATCTTCGTCCTTATTTAGTAAAATATGGGGCACTTTTTACAATCATGGAAAACAACCATGTTACAAATGGCAATCACTGCAGGTTTTAATGGAAAAGATTTTTCAATTGATGAAAATTTTCAGGAATACAATTTTAATACTGGCAGAGTTAAAGTGCCAACTTTAAATGTATATTATAAGGTGAATAATGGATATTTCTTTTCCATGCATTTAGCCTCTACTAATTTCCACGTTTCTATGAGCCCTGGCAATTTGAAGGTTAAGGATAGTGTTGTCAGGATGTCTGTTAACGAAATTGATTGGACTAATCATGTATGGTCTCCTTTCAAAACGTGGTTAACTAATCTTAAAAGGGAAGTTGATGCAGAAAGTGAGTGGAATAAAATTTTTGCAAATCCAAACTCTTACAACTTTGATGAGAATTTTTTTACGAATGATAAGTTTTCTGACAATGAGAAGAAAGAAGTGAAAAGAAGGATTTCGCAATTAAGAAATATAATTGCTGCCAAAGGTCTTCCCAAAGAGCAAATAGAAGCAATAAATGATAAGATGGATATGCTATTGGAAAAGACTAATGAGTTAAGTAAGTTCGACTGGAGAAGTCTTGTTGTTGGTACTTTCCTGACGCTCTTGATTGCTTTAAAGGTTGATAAATCAACTGGGATATGGTTGTGGAACGAATTGTCAAATGCGTTCTCCTTTACAATAAATTTAATTGAAAATATCCAATAAGACTTATGAATTCAGAACACTTAATGAAGAGACCAAACCCCCTGTTGAGCTGAGTTTCTTCTGTTAGCATCCGTTATGAGGATTTTTAATCCTGGTTTAAATTATATATTTCTGTAGAATAGCAGGATTGCAAATCCTGCTCAACGGGATTTCAGGTGGCGGATTTCACCTAACAGGAACTTCGTAACCTTTCAGGGTGATGGAATTCTCTAAATACTATTTCTAGTACATTTGCCCTTGCAGCAAAAAATATGTAATGGTAAGGTGTATGTGTAGTTTAAATAAATTATGAAATTGATTAACGAAACATATTTCAATGATTTGGTAACTAAAAATCAAATAAAACAATTTGGTTGCGAATTTTTAGATAGCTTTAAAATCGGTATTAATATTGAAGCAATTATTTATCAATCACCTGAATATATTGATTTAACACAAAAGCTAACATTTGATGGATGGCAAAAAATTGATCTTGCTAACACTAAATTGGTTGCAAATAATTTCTACATAGCAATTTCTAAAGAGAAAATATGCCTCCCGCCAAATATCTTTGGACAATTAAGTACTAGATCAACTTTTAGTCGGGTTGGATTAGACGTTTTATTGGGTTCTAATTATGTAAGTCCCGGCTTTGGAAATATTAAACCTATTCCATTAGTTTTGGAATTAAGTCCTAAAATATCTTTAAAAATACCGTTACATATTCCAATGGCAGGTTTATTGCTCTTTGAAATTGATAATAATAATATAAAGGCGGGGTTGGATCATTCAACAAGATTTCCATTTAACTTTGTAGAAAAATAAGATGTTCGCTCAATTTTTAAAGTTTAGATCAGAATCCAATGACGTTTATTTAAAACGTATGGTGAATTTAATCTCATCTGAGCATTTTATTCTTGCATATGTAGATTATCTATTGACAAATAAAAATCTATTACATGAACTAACATTGAAATCATATTTTCATGCAAATCAATTTATAAAATTATCCTTATTTGAATCTGAAAATTATAAATTAAGAATACATTATTGGAATAAAACAAAATATATTGGACGTGCTAACGTCCACGATCATAGATTTGATTGTTATTCTTACATATATTCCGGACAAATAAAGAATATTATATACCGAGAGAACACAGAATTAAATAAAAGCTTTAATGAGTTTGTTTATTTACCAAGGTTGGTACACAATCATTATGATTTAAATTTTAAGGGGAAGAGAAAACTATGTATCGATTATGAGCAGATTTTTAATGAAGGAGATACATATTCATTAAACAGGGACGTGCTTCACAAATCAATTTGCTTGTCTGAAAGTGCAATAACTATTTTTGTCGAAGACAGAACTAATCTAAAAGATTTTGCTAAAGTTTATTCTTTGAATTACCAAGAAACAAATTTGAATATTCCATCAGATCCAATATCTGAAAAAGATTTTTTGTCTAACATCATTAGGTTAACCAAAACTAAAGCTAATAGTGTATGTTAAGGGAGTTGCAACCAAAACTTCGTGAAGTAGAAACTTTATTCGATAAATCAGTTAATTCTTTACGTTACTTTTATAAGGAAGACTTAAAAGGTTTTGCTTCTAAACGTAATGATCCTCCAAAACCATTAAGTCATTTTCTTAGTATTATGACAACTGTTGAATTGGACAGCTTCTATCAATTTCATAAAAAGCCAGATCAGCAATTAAAAGAGAGAATTGGGCAATTAGAACTTTTTTTTAAAGGAGCTTTTGCAGAATGGAACATTAACGATGATAAAACATCAAGCGATTTTGACATTTATGTTAATTGTGTGGGAATTTGCAGTCTCGCTTCGTTAATCAAAAAAATTGGAGCCAATAATTTAGATAAAGATTTAGAAGGAAATATTAAGTATAAAATTAACATTATTATAAGGCAAATATTGGATAATTATTTGCCAGGCATTACGAAGAAATCACAAGACTATCCCAAATATCACCCAATGTTTATTTATTGGGTTAAAAGAGCTTTGCTTGAAATTAGCGAGAGTTTGATTAGTTTTCTTAGCGAAGCTGATAAAGGAGAAATAGAAAATTTTATATTGCAAAAGTCTCCCGAATCCATAAGATTACATGCGTTTATTCTTAATCAGGTTTCTTATTATATTGCAATGTGCTCTGCAATTCCTGAAAACGAAGAAGATGCCATTAGGCTAGGTTTTCATTTGCATTCCTTAAAATTGTTTGGTGGTTTTGACAATGATGTTTTATTAGAACATGGCATAGACTTAGTTTTTTCAATCTTAATAAACAAAGATAAAACTCCCCGAATACATCCAATATTTAGAGACAAGAAAACAAATATTCATGCTTCACCAATTGACTTGATAATTTTATTATCTGAAAGTCATATTGTTAAAAACAATTTTGATAAATACATTGGATATTATGATCACGCTTTTAAATGGGTATTAACGACTAAAAGACAGTTTGGAGAATTCACATTATGGATGATAGAACCTTGGCGTGGAGTGTCAGAACCAGAAGCGTGGCTGAATTGTATAAGATTGCGTTTTCTCTGGTTTTACAAATTCTTTTTGAAAGAAAGAATTAAAGTTCTTCTTTTTGATAAATATAACGCCTCAAAAGCAGAACCAAAAGTCACTTGGAATGAAATTAAATTTGATGATCCTTTATTTGCAAGACAATTAGAAAATTTAATAGAGTCGGTTAATAATAATAAAGCGAATTCAAAAAAATATAATAAGTGTTCTGTATTGTTGTTCGGCCCCCCCGGAACAGCTAAAACTACCATTGCAAGAGCTTTAGCGTATCAACTAAAGTTTCCTTTTATAATCATATCTCCTCATTACTTTGCAGAAAATGGGATGGATGGAATCATTAAAAGTGCTCGAGAAATTTTTGATGAATTAAAAATACTTGATGATTGTTTAGTATTATTTGATGAGTTGGACGAACTTGTAACAAAGAGAAATGCTGAATTTGAAAAAATAGGCAAATTTATTACAACGAGCATGTTGCCTTGGTTTCAGGATTTACATGATAAAGGAGATATAATTTTTGTTGCAACAACAAATCATATAAGCCAATTTGATCCAGCAATAAAACGCCCTGGCAGGTTTGATTATGTCTTGCCCGTTGGTCCGCCTTCGGATAACTATGTGTCGATTTTATTAAAAAAATTTCTAGGAGATGCTCATTCAGAAGATATTAGTCAATTTATATTGAAAGGGATTAAGAATAATCCATATGAAAAAGATGGGAAGCAGACTCTTGAAGAATGGAGGCCAACAATAGGAGAGATAAAAACTATTTGTGAGATTGTAGTATTTAAACAACTTAGTCAAGAAAATGACATTATTAATATCGTAAAAAAAATACACGAAAATCCATTAATATCTTTCGAAGATAATGGTGTTTTTAAAAGCAATAAATTAACATTTACTTTTCCTCCTTACATAAATTAGCATGATGCATATAGATGATATTGGGGAGATTAATCTGCTTGAAAAATATATTTTTCCAATAATTAAGGATAATTATGCCGGCAATATAGGAGATGATGCTGCTAATTTGGAAATAGAAGGCGTTGATTTGAGCATTATTGTAACCACGGATGGTCCAATAAAACCTATGGTTAATTTACTAGGCTCGGACGATTATTACTATTATGGATGGCTTAATGTAGTCGTAAATGTAAGCGATTTAGCCGCCGTCGCTGCAAAACCTTTATGCTATAGCTCTTCAATAATGTTGCCTGAGAAAATGCAAGTTGAGGATGTACAAAGACTTTTTGAGGGCATAAATGACGCATGTAAAGAATATAATATTAAAAATGCTGGCGGGAATATAAAGAGAGCAGAAAGAGTTGAATGTCATGGAACTGCAGTCGGAATTGCCGGAAAAAACAGGAAAATTAGTAGAAGTACATGTAAAGAAGATGATATTATTGTATCCATTGGAAGTATAAACGGACTTTTCGGACATTGTCTTCTAAAGGCTCAAAAATTTGGGTTAAAATCATTAGATGAAAAAGAATTTGAGTGTCTTAGTAGACCTCGTGCTAAGGTAAAAGAAATGATGCTTTTAGGAGAAAAGAATTTTTTGTCAGCTGCAACTGATAATTCAGATGGAATTCTCGGAAGTATTCAAAATATTTGTCGTGCCAGTAACTGTTCTGTTTATCTTGATTTAGATTTAAACAGTATTTCTCAAATTGTCAAAGATGCGAGTAAGAATAATGATTTGAATCCATTTAATCTTTTCTTTTTTTGGGGCGATTGGCAAATAATAAGCTCTATACATCAAGAAAAATGGGAAGATTTTAAAAAATTCTGTCACAATAATAAAATTCTTTTTACAAGGTTAGGCTTTGCAAAAAAGGGTGATGGATCTATTTTTGGAAAAACTGCAGATGGTTTTTCTAAAATGAAAATTCTTAGAAATGAAAATTTTACATCTAACAGTTTTAATTCAAACTACGAGCGAAATATCAATTATCTACTTAAGGAAAACCTATTTTATTAGGATGATAAGCGTAGTTAATTAATATCTCATCTTTTGCCAGTTCAATGTCCTTTTTAGCATGTTAAATTGATCTGGCAATTCAAAATTAATTAAATAAGTAAAGTAGTAAATAGTTTTCATATTGTGGTTCATACTGTGGTTTAGTTTTTATTCATGAAGTAAATTTATGAAATTAAACATTGCTATAGACCTAGGTTAATTCGACGCATTAGGATGAGCCCCATTGTCTTGGTGATCTCCGTTGAGTGATGATTAACCCCACCTTCCCCAAAACCACGACCCCACCTTCCCTCACATCCACACCACCTTTCCCCTCCACGCTCCAACCTTAATCCTCTGCGATCACTCTTCAACGAACTGATACCCAACCTTAAAAAGCCACGACACAACATCACCGGGATGCGACACTGCTTTACAGGGAATCAACAGAACTTTGCCAAAGCGGTATCGTCTTTTAATGGATTGGGAAACGGTCTTAAAAGTGTGGTGTGGAATGCTTCGGAAGGAGGAGGGAAGATGAAAGAGATGGGAGGGAAGCTTACCGCTGTTCTGTCCAATTTTTCAAATTGTGTCTCCCACGGGGGTAAGGTACTATCCAAGTGTACTAAACATGTGTCGTGCTTCGGTGAAGTTGGACACCACACTGCCGGAGTTGGACACCATTTCGCTAAAATTCCCTCCTAAAGGGGTAAAGCACTATCCCACACCGGTGATGTTCCACACCCCTCCGGTGAGGTGGGAGGGAGCTTCCGTAAGGTTGGACGCCACACTGCCGGAGTTGGACACCACAGCGGAGATGTTGGATACCACATTTGTAAAGCGCTGTCCAACACCGGTGAAAGGTGAAACCATTTTTGCCTGCTTTGCGGGTTTTTATATATGAAAAGGGATTAAACAGTGAAAAAGCCGCTGTAGTAATAATTCTACAAAAAGAAAATAGTTTTGATTATTTACGCCGCCCCGCCTTGAGCATACCTTTGTAACGTTTTGTGTTCAATTTTTCAGAAGGGGCAGGTATTGAGGGTACCTCCCCTTCGCTATTTTCAGACAGGCCATCACTAGCTGCAGATTTTTTTAATTACCTCCATCACAAGAGCAGGCATTGCTTTTAATCCCATGATTGTTTCATGGGGGCGGATAACCAGGTTGGTAAGGATCTTGGGAATAGTGCTAAGGAATTCCAATGCAAATGCCATTACAGGCAATAGAAGGTAAGTCCATAGAGGGAACTTCGATCTTACCGGCAAATCTTTTGTGATAGTTGCCAAAGCGATTTTCATTTGCTCGCGATAATGCCAAAGAATGAGCAGATCAAGAAGAATGTAAAAGCTCAACCGCCAGTAAAACCCTTCCATCTTTATATATGTAATATCGATTACTAAAATATTTGCCAGGATAGGTAAGGCGAGTATGCAGCCAAGAATTACAGTCCTGTTAAAGAGTAATAAGATACCTGCAATGATCTGCGTGATGCCGATAAATGATTTGAAAGGTTCCTGGTCGAAGAGGTACCACGAAAGATTGAATAGGCCGAGGTCTTTCACCGGCTTGGTCAGCTGTTCAGGCGACAATCCGAATTGTCCTCCTGTCAGCTTGCCGTAACCGTAATCAATAAAAACCAGTGCAATCAGCACGCGGGCGGTGAGGATAAAGTAATCCCATGCTTTTTGTTTGGCAGTTTTCATTTCGAGAATTTCTGTTTTTGTTTGTTAAAGGCTGAACGAAAACTGTTCCTGTTTATTTGATTTATCACGCTGTGACGCAACCGTTTTCATTATTCTGTCATCTATAATTGAAAAGGAACTTTGCCATGAAACAGCATATCTCACCTATACGCATCTTTTGCTTTATGATGCTTCTTGTCCTGGCATTGGGATGTAAAAAGAAAGAAGACGATACACCTGCACCCAGCAACAACGGTTCAACCGGTAATGGCGGGAGCGGAGGTTCAGGAGGTAGTAGCCTGACCTTGGGCAGCAACAGTCCTGTAACAATAGGAACTACTCTTTATCTTACTGCTTCAGCGGTTTCCGGTGCCACTTATTCCTGGACAGGGCCGGCCGGTTTTGCTGCCAGCGCGCAGAACCCATCGAGAGCGAATTTCACAAATGCATTTGCAGGAACATATTATTGCAGCACCACGGTTGGCTATTATCCGGGTCCTTCGTCGAGCATTGTTGTTGCTGCTAAATAGGGAATGGGTGATCGTTGGGATGGATTGTTATATATGATATAACATCCTCCTACCCCCCCTTCAAAGGGGGAATGCGCACGGAATTTAATCTGTACGCATTTGTAAATTCGTAATGATTCGTTATTCGTACAGCTTAGCTGCAGCCCACGCTGTTGCCGCAGTTCAAACATTTGAAGCAGGTGCCGCTGCGCACTGTGATGTGGCCGCAGGTGCCGCAAACGGGAGCATCGCCCATTAAGCTTCCCAGGTATTGCTGCGTCTGGTCGCCTTGCAGCTCCATCTTCAGCTCGGGATTTTTATAAGGGCTTTTTGCCAAAGGCTTTTTTGTATGCCCGCTTTCATTAGTCCCTCCTTCGGAGGGGTTGGGGAGGCTCTCCGATGGTTTCACTTGCACCAGGTCTTCCCTGTCAAGGTATTCAAGCGCAAGCAGGCGGAATATATAATCCACCACGGAGGTGCTGTTGCGGATGTAAGGATGTTCCACCAGGCCCGATGGCTCGAAACGTGTGAAGGTGAATTTTTCCACGAAGTCGTCCAGCGGCACTCCGTATTGCAAACCGATGGAAATGGAAATGGCAAAGCAGTTGAGCAGGGAGCGGAAAGAAGCACCTTCCTTATGCATGTCAATAAATATTTCTCCCAGCGTACCGTCATCGTATTCGCCCGTGCGCACGAAGATGGTCTGGCCGCCCACTTTTGCTTTCTGCGTAAAGCCGCGTCTCTTCTCAGGGAGGCGTTTACGCTCTACGATGTTGGAGAGTTGGCGTTTGAACTTAGTATCGGATGATAGTTGTATGATCCTTCTCGCGGCATCCAGCACCTGGTCGGCCGTCAGCGATTCCGTATCAATGGCTTTAGCTCCTCCTTCGGAGGGGTTGGGGTGGCTTTTCTTCTTTGACTTTGCGGAGAGCGGCTGCGACAGCTTACTTCCGTCTCTATATATAGCCACGGACTTTAATCCTGTCTTCCAGCCAAGCATGTAACACTCCTCGATATCTTTTTCTGTAGACTCATTCGGCAGGTTGATGGTTTTGGAAATGGCGCCGGTGACAAAGGGCTGTGCGGCTGCCATCATCTTGATATGCCCGTGAGGATGAATGAAGCGGCCGTTCCTGCCATCCCGTAACTGCACGGCATTGGCGCAGTCGAATACTGGCAGGTGTTCGGGATTGAGGTGGGGTGCGCCTTCCATGCTCATTGTGCCGCATATATAGGTATTGGCTTCATGTACCTGCTCTTCCGTAAAGCCCAGCTCTTTTAGCAGGTCAAATTCAAACGACGCATACTGTCCCCTCTTAAATCCAAGACGATGCAGGCATTCTTCTCCCAGCGTAAACATATTAAAGATGAAAGCAATGTCGAAGGCAGAGCCAGCAGCACGGTTCAGCTTTTTAACGTCTTCTGCAGAAAACCCTTTCGCAAGCAATGATTCATTGTTTATATAGGGTGCACCGCTGAAGCTGCCTTTGCCTTTTACGTAGTCAATCATTTGCTTCACCTGTTCGGGATTGTAGCCGAGGTTGCGCAGGGCAACAGGAATACTTTCATTCACAATTTTGAAATATCCCCCGCCGGCAAGCTTTTTAAATTTGATGAGTGCAAAGTCAGGTTCTACGCCTGTCGTGTCGCAATCCATTACAAGCCCCGTGGTGCCTGTCGGCGCAATGACGGTAACCTGCGCATTGCGGTAACCATGCTTTTCGCCGAGCTGCAGAGCGTTATCCCACACCTTGCAGGCAGCGTTGAGCAAATAGTCGGGGCAGTTCTTCGCATCAATGCCTTCCGGTTTTATTTCAATTCCTTCGTAGGCATCGCCTGCATTGTAGGCGGCATAGCGATGGTTGCGGATCACGCGAAGCATGTGCTTTTTGTTCTCCTTGTATTTATTGAAAGCGCCCAATGCACCGGCCATCTCTGCAGATACTTTATAAGCAGTGCCCGTCATGATGCTCGTTATGCTGGCTGCCAGCGCACGGCCTTTGTCGCTGTCGTACGGAATGCCTGACACCATCAGCAGTGAGCCGAGATTAGCGTAGCCTAGGCCCAGCGTGCGATAGTCGAAAGAATTCTGCGCCACTTCCTTTGAAGGAAACTGCGCCATGAGTACAGATATTTCAAGGATCACCGTCCACAGCCGGCAGGCATGCTGGAAAGCATTCACGTTGAACTGTAATGATTCGTCATCAAAGAACCTGCGCAGGTTAACAGAGGCAAGGTTGCATGCCGTGTTGTCAAGGAACATGTATTCACTGCAGGGGTTGGAGGCGTTGATGCGCCCGCCTTCGGGGCAGGTATTCCATTCGTTGATCGTAGTATCAAACTGAACTCCCGGGTCAGCGCAGCGCCAGGCAGCATGATTAATATCGTTCCAAAGTTTCCTGGCAGTAACAGAAGAAACGGTATGTCCGTCAATGCGCGAGGTCAGGTTCCAGTTGCCGTTTTCCTTTAACGCTTTAAAGAATGAATTGGGAATGCGAACAGAATTGTTGGAGTTCTGGCCGGAAACGGTTTTGTATGCCTCCCCTTCATAGTCGGAAGAATAGCCGGCAGCAATGAGCGCAGCCACTTTATCTTCTTCCAGCTCTTTCCACTTAATGAATGCTTCAATCTCGGGATGATCTATATCAAGGCAAACCATTTTCGCCGCCCTGCGTGTAAGACCTCCTGATTTGATCGCGCCTGCAGCGCGATCTCCAATTTTGAGAAAAGACATCAGCCCCGAAGAGTAGCCGCCGCCGGAAAGCTTTTCATTCTCACCGCGGATGGCAGAGAAGTTAGTGCCTGAACCGGAACCATACTTGAAGATGCGCGCTTCACGCACCCATAAGTCCATGATGCCGCCGGGGTTTACTAAATCATCCTTGATAGATAATATAAAGCAGGCATGCGGCTGCGGGTGCTCGTAGGCGGAGTCCGATTCCATCATTTTTCCTGATTCCGGATCCACGAACCAATGTCCCTGCCCGGTGCCTTTAATACCATATGTACTATATAGGCCTGTGTTAAACCACTGCGGTGAGTTAGGCGCTGCATACTGCCCGATAATCATAAACACCGTTTCATCGTAAAAGATCTGCGCATCCTTATCGGTGGCGAAGTAGTTGTATTTCTTTCCCCAGCTTGTCCAGCACTCCGCCATCCTGTGCGCAGCCTGCCTGATGGACGTTTCTCCGCCGGACGTGCCATCTGCCTGCGGCACACCTGTGCGGCGAAAATATTTCTGCGCAAGAATATCGGTAGCCGTCTGGCTCCAGGTTTGCGGTACTTCCACATCATGCATTTCAAAGATGGTTTCTCCCTGCGTATTGCGGATTATGCTGGAACGCTTCTCATATATAAACTGGTCAAACGGGCTCACGGTATCTTCTGTAAAATAGCGTGTGAATTTAAGTCCGCCTTTTTTTGAGACACCGCTGCTTTTCTTTTCTGATTTATTCGATTTCATAGTAGTTGAGAATTGGAATGATGGAATGTTGGAAAAATGGAAAGCACTTAAATGATATCGTAGCTTTCCAACATTCCATTATTCCAAAATGGTTTTTACTTCTGCAAGAACCTCTTTTAGCTTTCCGGCCAACATGACAAAAATCATGCTGTGAATGAATTAATCACACCTGTACTGTTAATAACAAAAAACCTGCCTAAAGGTACAAAAAAAGGCCCCTCCTGTCAATGGAAACAGCATGAAGATATATAAGAAAAAAGGGCTTTTTTACCACTAAAAAACGGTATGCCGGCAATCATGAAAGCGGGAATTTGTCTTCTGCCTTCAACGAAAGCGCAATTGCCTTCTTCACATTCACCTGACCCTTTGCCGAAATTCCGGAAGTTCCCTCTGTTCATCAAACAAATCATCAATGGCAAAGCGAAAGCTAAACCACCCCTTCTGACAGCATGTTAATTTAAGCTTGAAAGCATTCAAAAAACAGATCTACCTTTTTTAAATCATAATTGGACAAAGAAGGAACTAATACTATAATTCTTTCATATTGAGTTTTCGTTATCGGATGTATTTTATATAAATGAGGATCATCTGCATCTGCATTTATAATTTCCTTCAAAATATCTAAACTAATATTATCAATACCTATCTCATCAAGATATTTATCATTGTGTTTATCATAAATACAAATTGATCTAGTAACTTTCATTATATATTATATTTCTGTGGCGTAGCTTGTATGTTTTAAAATACCATCCATATTTTTTCAGGTTCCCCTATTCATCAAACAAATCATCAACGGCAGAGAGAAAATTATCCATATCCCTCCTGTCTTTTTTAGTCGGTCTCCCCGTACCCGGGTCGCGGTAAGCAGATGCACGTGCAATGCGCGCTTTAAAGGCATCAATCTCTTTCTGTGGCGTTAAGTCTTTATAATATTCATGGACGAGCTTTGCAGATAACCGCTGTTCTGAAAGCTGAAGCACTTCTATCGTCCGTGTAAAACCTGAATGCTTTAACTGAATCTGAACTCCGGGTTTTATGAGGCGCGAGGGCTTTACGCTTTGCTCATCAATAAAAACCCTGTTAAGCTGACAAGCTTCCGTTGCCTTCGTGCGTGTTTTGAACAAACGCATGGTCCAAAGCCATTTATCTATTCGGATAGTTGATAGCATACTTTCTTAATTCCAAGCTTCACCCGGCAGGTGGTTAGTTCACGAATATACATTTTTCTGCGGCGTCCTCCGTCAGCTTACAGACAACTGACAATAGAACAAACCCAATCATGCACGTGCGGGACGCTAACCTGTTGGGTCATGCTTCGCATACTAATATAAACACTACATTTGATTAAAATTTTAAACCAGCGTCATGAAGCCTATCTACCTTCTTTCCTTTCTAATAGTCGTTTTAATAATTAATTCTGTTAGTGCTCAAAAAGAGTATTGTTTTACTAACTATACCGCTGCTTCTATTCCATATAATCCTGTCCAACCCTACACTGTGGGCACAAAAATCGTCATACCTCCAAATTATTATTATTACCTGTCAGTCCCCATTGGGTTTAACTTTAACTTTTATGGCCATTATTATAACTCATTGTCAATTGCAGCCAATGGTCTCCTATCATTTAGCGCTAAGTGGGGCACACAAATTAATAACTCTATCTGGAGTAGTCTTTCTCTTCCTGATGATTATTTTGAAAAAAATGTGGTTTGCCTGTTTGCAGAAGATCTTTGGCTACCACAAACAAGCAGTAGCGTAAGGTATAGTACAATAGGTTTGCCACCCAACCGAAAATTTATTGTATCATATGATTCCATGACAGTTAAGGATTACTTTAGTTCTGACAAATTATATTATACCGGACAAATTGTTCTTTACGAAACGTCTAATATCATAGAAATGTATATTGAAAGCGCTAAAGCTTCAACTGATGGTGTTCAAGGAGTACAGAACAGTGACGCCAGCGAAGGTGTACTTAGGTATGGCTATGGCGGCGGTCAATGGTGGACTGATGTGCTAAATGATGGTGTGCGATATACACAGCACAATATTCCCAACATTAATTCCATTGATATATGCTTGGTCGGTGTTGACAGCGCCACAAATAAGAATATGGTTATATGGAATAAAACTCCCATTTTTTCAGTTGACTCTTTTATTATTTACAAGGAAACCAATGTTGCAGGGGTTTTCGCTACCGTAGGCAGTCAGAAATATGGTGACTTCAGTACATTTATTGATACCTCATCTAATCCCGCACAACAGTCAAACCGTTATAGAATTGGATATGTAGATAGCTGCGGCATGACCGGTGGGGTAAGCTATGCTCATAAAACAGTTCACCTGTCTATCAGCCAGGGAATAGGAAACACCTGGAATCTGAATTGGGATAATTACGAAGGAATTTATTTCACCACCTTTAACTTATATAGAGGTACATCCAAGGCTAACATGACCTTGCTGACATCCATTGCCAGTAACATTTATTCATATACTGACCTGACTCCTCCTATTGGAAATGTCTATTACATGATTGAAGTCGTAAATCCCAGCTCGTGTACCCCCAATGCCCGCACCACTTCAGCCAATAGTTCATTTTCAAATATTGTAACCAATAATCCCTTAGCAATCCAGTCCTATATAGACCCTTTATCTATCAGCGTATATCCCAACCCGGTAAAAAATTTAATAAATATTAGCTTGAAGTTAAATCTTAAGACAGATATAAATATAGAAATGGACGGTATCGTCGGTCATGTTGTCTATTCAAAATTATATAAAGGGGTTTCCGATTTATTCGAGCAAAACATTGATTGCAGCAATCTTTCAGCTGGTGTTTATTTTCTTCAATTAAAAACAGAGGGCGGAAATATTAACAGGAAGATTATTGTGGAGTAAATAATTGCGCCTGTGGGTTTGCTGTGGGGTCAGGCATGTTACCTGATGGTTTATTCTGTTATTCAGGATTTGCAATCTGAACTTTTACTTAAATGCAGGATTACAAATCACTAGTGTTCGAAACCCTTGTTCATCGGAGTTTCTTGTGCCGGCCCCGTGTGTAGGCTAACTCCGCCGCGCACTGAATATTGGCGCCACAGGTTAAATCGTCTTTATTTGAAATCACAGCCACCACACATTTTCGACTTCGTTTTTACCCTTTTCTTAACCTCCCTTCATATAACTACACGAAAACCCAGCATTTCACTATCCGGAAAACTAGCTATGCCCCGTTCGGCGTATTTAAACAAGGGCATTTGCTCCCAAACGCCCCTCTCCCAATTCCCCTTTCCCACAATTCACCCTCAAATTCGCAGAAAACAGTCGCCGGTGTAGTGGCGATAGTTGCTGGTGACACTGCACTAGTTACTGGTGACAGTGCAACAGTTACTAAAATCACGCAATAGTTACTGGTGGCACTGCACCTGTAACTATCGGCACTGCACTAGTAACTGGCGTCACTGCACCGGCAACAGGTGACACTACACCGGAAACAGGTAACACTGCACTAGTTACTGGTGACACTGCAACAGTTACTAAAATCACGCAATAGTTACTGGTGGCACTGCACCTGTAACTATCGGCACTGCACTAGTAACTGGCGTCACTGCACCGGCAACAGGTGACACTACACCGGAAACAGGTAACACTGCACTAGTTACTGGTGACACTGCAACAGTTACTAAAATCACGCAATAGTTACTGGTGACACTGCACCTGTATCTATCGGCACTGCACTAGTAACTGGCGTCACTGCACTTGCAACAGGTGACACTACACCGGAAACCGATAACTGGTGACACTGCAACAGTTACTAAAATCACGCAATAGTTACTGTTGACACTGCACCGGTAACTATCGACACTGCACCTGCAACTGGTGTCACTGCGCGGGGAAGTGTTGCAGCACTCCCGGAAAGTGAACTTTCCATGATACTTTCTGAAATCCACCACCTGGCAGGTTACGCAGTTGCCTCCTGTTCCGTTGAATGACGGAGCGGGATTTTTTTATCCATGCGCTATGCCGCGTCTACTTCAATGGCCTTGCTGCTTTTTGCATTCCATTCCAGGATTTTCATCAGCACCTGCTCATCGGGGCTGTAGCCATCCTTGTTACTGTTTCCATCTGCATCTGAAAATTTTCCAAGCTTATGCGTTTCAAATAGCTCAAGAATGACGGGATGGACGTAATATTTTTTGCACACGTTGCGAGTGTTGCCCAGCTGTGCGGCAACATCATCCAGCACCTCCACAAGCTTATGCTTCATCTCTGTAGCTGTTTCAACCTCGCCTCTTTGCCTGCAGGCAGCCAGTGCGCAGAGCGTGCCTGACCAGGTCCGGAAATCCTTGGATGAAAATTCTTCTCCGCACAGCTGCTGTATATATTGATTCAACATGCCGGAGTCAACGGTATGTATGTTCCCTTCCGCATCATAAAATTCGAAGAGTTCCTTGCCGGGAATGTCCTGGCATTTCTTTACAATGTTTGCCAGCCGCCTGCTGTGCAGGGACAGGGTTTGCTTTACCCCTTTCTTTCCTTTAAAGGTGAACAGGATGTCAGAACCTTTCAGTTTGACATGCCTGCCTTTGAGCGTCGTGAGCCCGAAGGAGCCGTAAAGCTTTTCATAAAAAGCATTGCCTACACGTATGGACGTGCGTTCCATAATCATCACCATGGCAGCGAGAACTTTTTGCGGCGGCATGCCCGGCAGGGCAATGTCTTTTTCAAGCTGCGCGCGGATGGCTGGCAGCTGCTTGCCAAATTCATAAAGCCGGAAATATTTTGTTTCATGACGCATTTTATTCCAGAGCGCATGATAGCGGTACTGCTTGCGGCCGCGGGCATCTATACCGGTCGCCTGCAGGTGGCCGTCGTCCCTTTTGCAGATCCATACCTGCTGCCATGCAGGAGGGATGACGAGCTTTTTTATTCTTGCCAACGTTGCTTCGTCTTTCACGGGCTCATCATTTACAAAATAGCTAAAGCCGTTGCCGTTTTTCTTTCGTGTAATGCCCGGTTCATTTCCTGAAATATAGGTGAGGCGGAAAAGCTTGGCGCTGCCTTCGGGATCGGAGGCTACCTTTTCCAGCTTTTTTTTTGGAATTTCAATTACGTCTGCTTTGATGGAACTCATAGCACTTTAGAAGCAGGTTGAATAAAATAGCGTGCCATGCTATGATAGCTGCCATGAATCGGAGATTGCTTTCTGGAAGGATCGGGTCAGGCTGTTCCTCGCAATGATCCTTTAACTGATTACTTTGAGAATGGCTGCAGTAGCGCCCGTCTTGCTTTTTACGTAGTTATGGGATAGGGCAGAGGACGTGTTCCATTTTGATTCATCATTGATAAGCTCCTGCATTTTTGATTGCAGCTCTGCATAGCTGTTAATAGAGAATCCGCCACCGCATGCAATCAGCTCTTTGGCTTCCCTGAACTTGTGGTAGTTAGGTCCGAAGAAAACGGGCATGCCGAATACGGCTGCCTCCACCGTGTTGTGAACGGCAATGCCAAAGCCGCCTCCTATATAGGCCATCTCTGCATATCTATATAAGGAAGAGAGCATTCCATAATTGTCGATAATTAAAACAGTTGCTGCAGCAAGGATAGATTCATCTGCCTTTGAAAAGAGAACAATCTTGTCGCTGCTTATTTCGGTGCTTAGCTTTTCAACTAATGCCTGTATGCGGTTGCCGCCAATCTCATGCGGTGCGATGAGATACTTTTCAAAAAGGGACGGCTTGCTGCCGATCAGTTTGGTAATAAGCTCTTCATCCTGCGGCCATGTGCTTCCGGCGATGAAAAGCTTTTTGCCGTTCTTAAATTTTTCAACCACAGGAATTTGCTTTGCATCGGCAGCGATGGCAGACACACGGTCGAAACGCGTATCGCCGGCAACCGTACAATTGATAAGGCCAATGGACTGAAGCAATTGCTTTGAGCTGTCGTCCTGTACAAAAAAATGATTTACACATTTAAGAATGCTTCTGAAAAAGCCGCCATACCATTTAAAGAACGATTGATCCTTGCGAAAGATGGCAGAGATGATATATAAAGGAATGCCTTGCTGCTTTATGGTTTTAAAGTAATGATGCCAGAATTCATATTTGACAAAAAACACTTTCTCCGGCTGAATAAGCTCAACAAATCTTTTTGCATTGGAGGCAGTGTCAATAGGTAAATAGAAAATATAATCAGCGCCTTTGTAGTTCTTCCTTACCTCATAACCCGAAGGTGAGAAGAAGGTCAGTACAATCCTGCATCCCGGGTCCTTGATTCTTAATTCCTCCATCACCGGTCTTCCTTGCTCAAACTCACCGAGAGAAGCGCAATGAAACCAGATTCTTTTTTCACCCGGTTTTAAAGATGATGCTATGTGGTTGAAAATATCCTTACGTCCTGCAAGCCACTTGCGCGCTTTTTCATTGCCTGTCAAAGCAGCCAGCCTTATTCCGAGCGAATAAAGAAAGATAAAGATGTTGTATATAAAAATCACTGCGCCAAAGGTATAATTTGGATGGCTTAATAAAGTTCTCGCATTTAGAGGTCAGAACGAAAGTTGGGTTGTTTAGACTAAGATAAGTAAAAAAAACTAAAAAATAATGTTTGTAAAGAATAAAATACTATATTTGTCCTCATTAACCAAATAAAAATTTTATCCGGTATGGGTAACGGAATAGAAATGAGTGACTTTCTTGTCTTGTTTGCTGATAAGCAGCATGTCTTTTTTGCGCAACAGATTTGCGATGAAATGGAATCGTCGGCTAAAGAACGCGGTACAGGCATTGCAAAGCGTACGCCGGAGTACATCAGCACAAAAATGCTGGAAGGGAAAGCGGTTATTGCTCTTACAAAAGACGGCGAATGGGCAGGATTCTGCTATATCGAAGCATGGGAGAATAAAAATTTTGTAGCCAACTCAGGACTCATCGTGGCAAAGCCTTTCCGCAAAAGTGGCCTGGCGAGGATGATTAAGCAAAAGATTTTTGAGCTGTCGAGAAAGAAATATCCCAATGCCAAGATATTCGGCCTTACTACCGGTCTGGCAGTGATGAAGATCAACTCTGAGCTCGGCTATGTGCCCGTTACGTACTCAGAGCTTACGACAGATGAAAAATTCTGGAATGGCTGCAAGAGCTGCGTGAACTATGACATCCTGACCAGTAAGAATTTTAAGAACTGTTTATGTACAGGCATGTTGTTTGATCCGAATGCAAAGAAAACCAGTGCAGAGGGAAATAATAACAAGATGAAAGAAGAGCACAAGGACAAAGAAAATGCTTTGCTCAATTTAAAGTTGATAAAGAGATCCGTTGAAAATTTAAAGTCTGCTGTGCGTCACAGTGTCAAATCATTATTTTCCCTTTAAAGAAGAAATGAAAAACAATAAAGTTGTACTGGCTTACAGTGGTGGATTGGATACTACCTTCTGCGCTGTTTATCTCAGCAAGGTGAAGGGCATGGAAGTACATGCACTAACCGTTAATACTGGCGGTTTCTCCGAAAGCGAAACGAAGCAGATTGAGCAACGTGCCTTGCAACATGGTATTGCCTCCTATAAATGCGTGGACGTGACCAAAAAATATTATGATGAGTGCATACGCTTTCTTATATATGGTAATGTGCTGAAGAACTCAACATATCCTTTAAGCGTGAGTGCAGAAAGAATGGTGCAGGCAATGGCTGTGGCGGAGTATGCGAAGGAAATAAATGCTTCTTACGTGGCCCATGGCAGCACAGGTGCGGGTAACGACCAGGTTCGATTCGATATGGTTTTTCAGAACATGTTGCCGGGAGTTGAAATCATCACTCCCATCAGGGATATGAAGCTGAGCCGTGAAGAAGAGATTGAAACGCTGAAAAAACACGGTGTAAATATTAATACTGATAAAGCGAAGTATAGCATCAATAAAGGAATCTGGGGTACATCGGTAGGCGGAAAGGAAACACTTACCTCCGGATCGTCTTTGCCGGAAGAAGCTTGGCCAACGCAGGTTACGGAACATGGAGAAAAGAAAATAATATTGACGTTTCAGAAGGGAGAGCTTGTGGCAGTGGATCATGAACCATTTTCACATCCCGTTGAAGCTATCCAATACCTGCAGAGCATTGCCCAGCCGTTCGGTATCGGTAGGGATATACATGTGGGTGATACGATTATCGGCATTAAGGGAAGAGTTGGTTTTGAAGCGGCTGCGCCTTTGATCATCATCAAGGCTCATCACCTTTTGGAAAAGCATGTGCTGACGAAGTGGCAACTATATTGGAAGGATCAGCTTTCTGCATGGTATGGCAACTGGCTGCATGAAGGACAGTTTCTTGATCCTGTCATGCGCAACATCGAACAGTTTTTGTCAGGCACCCAGCAATATGTTTCCGGTGATGTTTTTGTCACTTTGATGCCTTATCGTTTCTTATTATCAGGAATTGAGAGCCGTCATGATTTAATGTCCTCTAAATTCGGAAGCTACGGCGAAATGAATAAATCCTGGACGGGAGAAGATGTAAAAGGATTCACGAAGATTTTCGGAAATCAGACTTCCATTTTTCATCAAATAAATACCGTCGAATAACGAATCTACGAACCAGTGAATAAGAAGATTAAAGCGGGAATTGTAGGAGGGGCGGGCTATACAGGCGGAGAAATGCTGCGCCTGTTGGTTCATCATCCAGATGTGGAAATAGCTTTTGTGCATAGCAGGAGCAATGCTGGCAAGCCCGTGTCTCATGTTCATTCCGATCTGATTGGTGATACTGATTTGTTCTTTACGGACACACTGAAAGAGAACATTAATGTTTTGTTTTTGTGCGTCGGGCATGGAGAAGCGAAAAAATTTCTTGCAGAAAATAAGGTTGCATCCTCTACCCGCATCATTGATCTAAGCCAGGATTTCAGAATTAGATCAGCAACAGGTGTAGGAGAAAGGGAGTTTATATATGGTTTGCCCGAGTTGAATGGAAAGGAGATTCGTTCAGCAAATAACATTGCTAATCCAGGTTGCTTTGCAACGGCTATTCAGATTGCATTGTTACCGTTGGCAGTAAATTCACTGCTGGTTAACCCTGTGCACGTAACGGCTACAACAGGCTCCACAGGCGCAGGGCAGTCATTAAGTACTACTTCTCATTTCAGCTGGAGACAGAACAATCTTTCTTCCTATAAAGTATTTACGCATCAGCACCTGGCTGAAATTCATCAGAGCATTCGTTCGGCCAGTGCTGAAAATAAATCAGAGATATTTATGGTTCCCCTTAGAGGAGCTTTTACAAGAGGGATATTGGCAACGCTTTATACTGAATGCTCATTGAGTGAGACAGATGCAAAGGATTTATTCAATGATTACTACAGCAGTCATCCGTTTGTGTTTCTGAGTAAACAAAATCCTGATCTGAAGCAGGTGGTAAATACAAATAAGTGCGTTTTATACCTGGAGAAACATGGTGATCAGTTAATGATTACAAGCCTTATTGATAACCTGCTGAAAGGAGCGTCAGGACAAGCCGTCCAAAATATGAACCTGATGTTTGGATTGGAGGAAACAGCAGGATTAAAACTTAAAGCGTCTGCATTTTAATATATATTATGAAACCATTTAACGTTTATTCTCTTTTTGATATTGAAATTACCCGCGCCAAAGGATCGCTGCTGTGGGATGATAAAGGCAATCAGTACCTGGATTTATATGGTGGTCATGCTGTTATCTCCGTTGGCCACAGCCATCCATATTATGTGGAGATGCTGAAGGAGCAGTTAGAAAAAATCGGTTTTTATTCGAATTCGATAAAAATCAATTTGCAGAATGAGCTTGCGGATAAGCTTGGCAACCTCTCAGGATATCCTGATTATGATTTATTTCTCTGCAACTCAGGTGCAGAAGCGAATGAGAATGCATTTAAGCTTGCTTCCTTTCATAATGGTAGAAAGAAAATAATTGCCTTCAAAGGTTCATTTCATGGCAGGACGTCTTTGGCTGTTGCAGCTACTGACAATCCTTCTATCGTGGCACCGGTGAATCAAAATGAAAATATTGTTTTCCTGCCATTCAACGATATTGAAACCTTTGAGCAAGCGATTGGTGATGATATATGTGCTGTTGTAATCGAAGGTGTACAGGGCGTTGGGGGTATTAATATACCGACTCCCGCTTTTTTGAAAAGGGTAGAAGCCCTTTGTAATAAGCACGGAGTATTATTGATTCTTGATGAAGTGCAGTCAGGTTATGGACGTTCGGGCAATTTCTTCGCTCATCAGTATGCAGATATAAAGCCGCACATCATAACGACTGCAAAAGGCATGGGCAATGGTTTCCCGATTGCAGGTGTATTGATTTCTCCTGAGATAAAATCGAAGCTGGAAATGCTCGGAACAACTTTTGGAGGAAATTATCTTGCCTGTGCTGCCGGCATTGCAGTATTGGACATTATTAAAAATGAAAAGCTGGTTGAAAACGCTTTGGATAAAGGGAATTACTTAACAGAAAAACTAAAAGGTATTCCTTCTATAAAAGAAGTAAGAAGCGTCGGCTTGATGACAGGAATTGAACTTTATGGGCCCTGTGCTGAAGTGAGAAAGACATTGTTAAATGAGTATAAAATATTCACCGGTTCATCTTCCAATAAAAATACTATTCGTCTTTTGCCTGCTCTCAATGTTACTCGTGAGCATATTGATCAGTTTATTGAAGCACTTCAAAATGTTTTGCAACCGGAAGCAATTCAGTCATGAAAAAATTCACATCGGTTAATGACGTAAATGATGTTGCTTCTTTGATCAGGGAGGCGTTGTCTCTGAAGCAATCTCCCTTTGCGTTTAAGCATCTTGGAGTCAATAAAACGCTTGGACTGATTTTTTTGAATCCAAGCTTGAGAACCCGCTTAAGCACGCAGAAGGCAGCTATGAATTTAGGAATGAATGTCATCGTGCTCAACATTGATAAAGAGGGTTGGCAGCTTGAAATGCAGGATGGCGCTGTGATGAACGGCACAACGGTGGAGCATGTTAAAGATGCAGCTACTGTTATTGGAATGTATTGTGATATAGTTGGCATTCGTTGTTTTCCCGGATTGAAAAACAAAGAAGAGGATTATTCGGAAAGCGTATTGAATAAATTTCTTCAGTATTGTAAATGCCCATTGGTTTCCCTTGAATCAGCTACGCTGCATCCTTTGCAAAGCCTTGCTGATGCAATTACAATAACTGAACATTGGAAGAGAGCTGAAAAGCCCAAGGTGGTATTGACATGGGCGCCTCACATCAAGCCTCTGCCACAGGCAGTGGCCAATTCATTTGCAGAATGGATGATGCATAGTAATGTTGAATTTGTTATTGCTCATCCGCCCGGGTATGAGCTTGCTGAACAATTCACCCAAAATGCAACGATTACTCATAGTCATCACGAAACTTTGGAAGATGCTGATTTTTTATATATAAAGAACTGGTCATCGTACTCGCAATATGGCGAAATGCCACCGGTTAAAGGCGATTGGCTATTAACGCCCGAGAAACTACAGGCGACCAATGATGCTAAAGTAATGCATTGTCTGCCGGTCAGAAGAAATGTGGAGGTGCCGGATGCTGTATTGGACAGTCCATCTTCACTTATCTATAAACAGGCAGAGAATAGGGTGTATGCAGCGCAGGCAGTGTTAAAGAGAATGCTGGAAAATAACTAACCTATGGAGAAGCTATATATCGTAAAGATTGGTGGGAATATTATTGACAACCCGGCTGAACTAGATAGTTTTCTTCAGCAGTTCAGTGCAATTAAGGGGAATAAAATTCTGGTGCATGGCGGTGGAAAGCTGGCAACAGAAGTTGCAGAGAAGTCGGGTATTAAGCAAACGCTCGTTGACGGAAGAAGGAGAACTGACGCAGAGACGCTGAAAATAGCGGTGATGGTTTATGCAGGTTGGATTAACAAATCAATTACGGCTAAACTGCAAGCGCTACATTGCAATGCAATCGGAGTAAGCGGCGCTGATGCAAACCTGGTTACTTCGGAAAAGCGCAAAAATGCTTCAATAGATTTTGGTTTTGTCGGTGATATTTTAGCCGGCGGAATTAATGTCAAGGCATTTGTTCAGTTGCTTGCTTCTTCTTTCACTCCCGTTTTCTGCGCTATTACACATGACGGTAAAGGGCAGTTGCTCAATACAAATGCCGACACAATGGCATCAGCAATTGCTGTTGCGCTTGCAGATCATTATGAAGTGAGTCTTGTCTATTGTTTTGAAAAGAATGGAGTGCTTGCAGATGCCAATGATGATGCATCGTTTATAGCTGAGCTATCCGCTACTGAATATGAAATGCTGAAGCAAAAAGGTGTTGTTACGAAAGGTATGATTCCGAAGCTGGATAATGCTTTCAATGCACGGAAGAATGTGCAGGATGTCATCATCGGTCACTCATCCCGGTTGGAGCAGATGATTAATAAACAAAAACATGCAGCCACTTACATCCTTAACTGAAAAGCCTGTTGATCAGCTGGCAGAAGAAGCGATTGCTTTGTTAAAGGAGCTGATTGCTATTCCTTCGTTCAGCCGCGAAGAGGACAAAACAGCTGACTTGCTGTTTCATTTCATGCAAAGCAAAGGAATAGTGGCGCAGCGAAAGCTAAACAATGTATGTGCGCTCAATAAATATTGCCGTCAGGGACTTCCCACCTTGTTGCTAAACTCTCATCATGATACTGTAAGACCCAATGCAGGATATTCGTTAAATCCTTTTGACCCCATTATTAAAGATGGAAAGCTATATGGCCTCGGAAGCAATGATGCAGGAGGCGCTTTGGTTTCTTTGTTGGCAGCATTTATATATTTTTTTGAAAAGCCTGATTTAAAATACAATCTCATTTATGCTGCTACGGCTGAAGAAGAGGATTCAGGGGAGAATGGAATACGCTCTTTGCTGCCTGATATGGGGAAAATAGATGTGGGCATTGTGGGTGAGCCGACGCAAATGAACCTTGCCATAGCAGAAAAGGGATTGATGGTGTTGGATTGTACTGCCTTTGGTTCATCAGGACATGCGGCCAGGGAAGAAGGTGACAATGCCATTTATAAGGCAATGAAAGACATTGAATGGTTCAGGACTTTCCAGTTCCCAAAGGTGTCGGAAATGTTGGGAGAAGTAAAGATGAGTGTTACGATTATCAATGCGGGCAGCCAGCATAATGTCATCCCTGACAGGTGTAAATTCACGGTTGATGTGAGAACGACTGATTGCTATACGAATGAAGAGGCATTAAAGATTATTCGTGAGCGTGTCAAAAGCGAAGTGGTTCCGCGATCAACAAAAATTAATTCATCGGGGATATCAAACGATCATCCTCTTGTAAAGGCAGGGTTTGCTTTGGGAAGAACTACTTATGGATCTCCTACGACATCAGACCAGGCGCTGATGAGTTTTCCAACCATAAAGATGGGCCCCGGCGATTCTGCCCGATCTCATACGGCAGATGAATTTATTTATATAAAGGAGATTCATGAAGGAATTGACTTATATATAAAATTACTGAAACAAATAATTGAATAAAAATGAAGCTCTGGCAAAAAGAAGATGGGATGCGGAAATCAGACCTGCTGAAGAAAGTGGAGGAGTTTACCATTGGAAGCGATAAGCATTGGGATTTATACCTGGCAAAGTATGATGTGGAAGGTTCACTGGCTCATGCTAAGATGCTTCACAGTATAGGTTTGCTGACGGATTCAGAGTACGCTTCCGTTCAGAAAGGCCTTACCCGCATTATGGAGGAGATTCATCAAAATAAGTTTGTTATTGAAGATGGGGTAGAGGATGTGCATTCACAGATAGAACTACTGCTTACAAAATACATCGGTGAGGCAGGAAAAAAAATACATACGGGCAGATCGAGGAATGATCAGTCACTGCTTGATATTAAATTATTCATCAGGCATGAGCTGCTGGTTATTGCTGAGAAGATGAAAGGGCTTTTTGAATTGCTGCAGCGGTTGAGTGAGCAGCACAAAGATGTGCTGATGCCCGGATACACACACATGCAGGTTGCAATGCCTTCTTCTTTTGGCTTATGGTTTGGCGCTTATGCAGAAAGTTTGACAGACGACCTTGAAATGTTGATTGCAGCTTATCATGTTGCCAACAGGAATCCCCTGGGTTCGGGTGCAGGTTACGGTTCTTCTTTTCCTCTGGACAGGGAGAATACAACTGAGTCACTTGGCTTTGAAAGCATGAATTATAATGTTGTATATGCACAGATGACACGTGGTAAAACGGAGAAGATCGCTGCCATGGCGCTGTCGACACTTGCCGGCACGCTTGCTAAACTCTCTGCCGATGTCTGCTTATATATGAGCCAGAACTTCGGTTTTATCAGTTTTCCTGACGAACTTACTACGGGCTCAAGCATCATGCCGCATAAAAAGAATCCTGATGTATTTGAGCTGATTCGTGCTAAGTGTAATATCATCCAGGCACTGCCAAACACACTCACTTTGCTTACATCGAACCTTACTTCGGGCTATCATCGCGATATGCAACTTACTAAGGAATGCTTGTTTCCGGCTATTTTCGATTTAGAAAGCTGCATTGACGTGACTGTTCTGATGCTGCAGCATATCAACGTGAAAGATAATTTGCTGGACGATGAACGCTATAAATATCTTTTCAGTGTAGAAAAAGTAAATGAGCTGGTGCTAAGCGGTATTCCTTTCAGGGAAGCGTATCGTATCATTGGAAAAGAAATAGAAAGCGGGAACTTCACTCCTTATAAAAACATAAAGCACACGCATGAAGGAAGCATCGGAAATCTCTGCAATGACAAGATCGCGGAACGTTTTTCCAGGTTGCTAAAAGAATTGAACAGGGAAGAAGTGAAGGTGGAAATTTAAGCTTTACTTAACCGGGTAGGCCGTTTCTCTTTTGGCTTCACAAAGCACAATGCTGCTGTGATACTGACCAATGTTCGGAATGTTGGCAAGCTTGTTCATCACGAAATCATTGTAGCCGTTAATGTCTGTAGCGGCAATTTTAAGCATATAGTCATAAGTGCCCGAAATGCTGATCACCTCCATCACTTCCGGTATTTTAAAAACAGCTTTTTCAAAATCCAGCAATGCCTTCTTGGATTGCTCTTTCAAAACTACATTGCAATACACCAGCAGGTTTATCCCGATTTTCTCACGGTTAACAAGAGCAACATATTTCTGAATGATTCCGCGTTCTTCCAGCTGTTTTATCCGTTCATGCGTGGGAGTTGCAGAAAGACCGACTTCGGCTGCAATATCCTTAATGGATATAGTGGAGTCTTTCTGAAGGATGTCCAGGATGGCTTTGTCTATTTTATCCAGTTCTTCGTGCATAGTCGGCTGCAAGTTACTTTGATTTTACAATAGTAAGAATGTTTTTTCAATTCATGCACATGCTTATCAACACGGATTTGTACATAAGTCTCCTCTGTAGAAAACGAATGCACCCGATGTACGGATAGCTTTGCGTAAAATTCCTGTAATGAGGAGCATAGTCGCCTACAGTATCATCGTATTGCTTGTGATTGGATTGCTGACCGGCGGATATTTTTTCTATCGCCGCTATTCAGGAGATGTTTCCGAAGCCATTCGCGCTGTGCCTCCCGATGCCTCTTTAATTATTGAATGCAGGAATGCCCAGACTTCTTTTTTCAACCTGCGACAGAGTGAATACTGGCAAAAAGTTGTCGTAGCGTCTTCCATGAAGCCGCTGGGGGAAAGCCTGTTGCACATTGATTCTGTTTTATCCGTTGATGCAGATTTTGCTGCAGTATGGAAGAGCAAGCCAATTATTATTTCTGCACACATTACCAAAGCCGACGATTTTGACTGGCTGTTCCTGGTTGAAGTTCCGCGCGGCACGGACGAAGGAGATGACACGCGGATAATAAAGCAACTATTTTCAGCCACTGCTGATGTTTCAAGACGCGAATATGAAGGTGTTTTTATTTATGACCTTGGGTTAAGCCAGGGCGGGGCTTTTTCTTTTGCCCTTCATAAAGGGATCCTCATGTGCAGCCATACTTCTTTCCTGGTGGAAGACGCCGTGCGTCAATTGAAAGCCGGGTCCTCCCTGAAGTCAAATAAATCTTTTTATAATGTATATAAGACTTCCGGGAAAAATACAGACGCCAATATTTACATTAACTATAAATCATTCTGCCGGTTCCTCGGAATATATAGTAACCCGGATGCCGCCTCTTTACTTTCATTAGGTTCCTCCTTTGCTGAATGGAGCGAAGCAGATGCGCGGTTCAATGCAACATCCGTTTTGCTCAATGGATATAGTGCTGTAAAGGATACCGCTCAGTTTTTGTCTGTGGTGGGCAGTCAGCAGGCCCAGGAAATGCGTATGACGGAGATACTTCCTGCGCGAACCTCATACTTATTCCATATCGGCATAGGGGATTCAAAAAGTTTTTTTGAGCGGCTTCAGTTTTCTTCTTTTGGTTCGGGAGCGGACAAGGAAGAGACCTCACGTCAGCGTAAAGGGCGCCTTCCTGTTTCACTGAAGAAAAATCTTACTTCATGGGTAGGCAATGAAATTGCTTTGGCGATTACTGAGTCAAATACCTCTAATTATTCCAATAATACATATGCATGTATTGAAGCCCGCGACACGGCTGATGCCATGCGCCATCTTAAGGAGCTATGTGCTGCAACGGAGCCTGTAAAAGGAGCGCCTTGCAAAACAGAATTATACAATGGCCATGAAATAGGACTTATTAAGGCCGAAGGCATCTTAAGCACCGTCTATGGCAAGTTGTTTGAAGGCATTCAGAAAAATTTCTTTACCACAGCGGGTAACTATATAATTTTTGCCAACCAGGCTTCTTCCCTCAGAAGCTTTATCGATGATGCGGACGCTAAAAAGACACTATCGGCAGAACATACCTTTAAGAAGGTCATTGCCAATGCAGAGTCTTCCTCCAATGTTTTTGTTTATATGAATTTCCCGCATTCATGGAATATGATCCGGTCCTTTTCTTCGCCTGCCTTGCTCAAAGCGCTTGATGATGCCGGTAGCCTGGCAGGTGTGGCGCACTCTGAATTTTCTGCGCTGGCTTTACAATTCACCAATAAAGGTAGCCTTATATACAATCATTTTGTGATGCAGTTTTCTGAAGAGACGAAATCAAGTGCAAGCCTGGCATGGTCAGCAGAATGTGACACTTCCATTCACATGAAACCGCAGGCAGTCACAGACGGCAGCAGTAGCTACTTTATGGTTCAGGATGACGCTAATGGCCTGTACCTGTTTGATTCAGGGGGTGGATTGGTATGGAAGAAGCCACTGGATGAGAAGATAATGAGTGATATATATTCAATTGATTTCTTTCACAATGGAACAAAGCAATTCCTCTTTAATACAGCATCCTCGCTTTACGTTCTTGATAAGTCAGCCGCTTACATGGGCAATTTCCCCATCCGGTTGCCTGCCCCTGCAAGCAACGGATGTGCAGTAGTTGATTTCGATGGTAACCATGATTATAAGATTTTCATAGCCTGCAAAAACCAAATGCTTTATGCATATGAAATGAATGGCAAAGCTATGAATGGCTGGGTATACAACAAGCCGGCAGGAGGCATTTCCTATCCTGTAAAACACTTTAAATGGAACAATAAAGACTATTTGCTTGTCGCAGCCACAGATGGCAAAATAGAGCTGCTGGACAGGAGAGGCGCTCTGCGTGCAAAGGTTATCGATAAGATCGTGCTAAGCCCGTCCTCTGATGTGGTGCTGGTGGATACGGCTGATAAGGCGGCTCATCTTGTTCTCTCCGATACAACAGGAAATATTATTGCCATCTATAATGACGGGCATACAAAGAAATTATTTTCCAATAACATTAGCCAGCCTGCTTTCTTTGTGGCTGACATTAACCATGACAATAAGGAGGATTATGTTTTATTCGGTGGAAATGTGCTTAAGGTGCTGCAGGAGGGAAGTGACCTGTTATTCAGTCATGAATTCAGGGATCCGGCGCCGGGATTATTTGTTGACGTTTCGGGCAATCTTATCGGCAGCATTTCACCGGCTGCCAACAGGTTAACCATATATAATGCTGATGGAACAGTTTACCCGGGCTTCCCTGTTAAGGGCAGCACACCATTTACCGTTTCCGCGCTTAACAATGACGGTAAAAGATATATTGTTATAGGCAGCAGTGATGGTAACTTATATTTATATACTGTTGAATAAGATTAATTATTTTATACTTTGGCAGCAAAATCAGAAGATATGAATCATAAACCCAACCTTAAATTTTCAGCAATAGCTCTCCTGCTTGCAGTTATTTCTTTTTCTGTGCTGCAATCCTGCGTGAAGGAAGAAGACTTTGATTTCGATAAAGTTGCGGAGATCAACTGGAATCCGAATCTTTCAGCTCCTATTGTCCATTCCAAATTAGGCCTGGACAGGATAATGGCTATTGTTGATCCGGGAACCATTTCCGTTGGCAGCGACCATTTCGTAACGCTTGTCTACAAGGGAAACATCGTGTCTGTGTATGGCTACCAGTACCTGAAGCTGAATGATCCGCAACAACTGGCAGATCAAAACATTAATCTCACCAACCAGGAAATCTCTACGCTTTCTGCCTATGACACGGTGTCTACGCAACGTCCGATAAATTATCTTGTCGGCGTCACTTACGGCGAACACATTGATTCAATGACTTTGGGAAGCGGTAACATGAATATTCACATCTCTTCTGTCATCAGGCACAGCGGGGTGCTTACCATTTCCATGCCCACAGCAAAGCTAAACGGGCAGCCCTTTTCAAAGGATGTCCCCTTTACCTTTAATAATTCGATCCCTGTTACAGCGTCCGGAAGCCTGGACCTGTCAGGCTATGACTTTGATTTGACTTCCACGGGATTTATCAATGTGCTTCCTGTTATATATACGGTTAAGTTCAATGATTCCGGTAATCCGACGTATACCAATGAAACTTTCACCGTTCAATCGGACTTTAGCGGTTTGACCATTAAAAAGGTCTTCGGTGATTTTGGCCAACGCCTATTCCCCATTGCAAATACAGATTCCTCCCGCATTGCAATCTTTAACAATGCCTTTGGCGGCATAGCTTATTTCGATGATCCGAAAGCTACTTTCACCGTCAGCAATTCCTTTGGAATGCTGATAGACGCACACTTTGATTCGCTCTATGCTTTCAAGTCCCAGCCTCCTCCGGGCACCTATACCAATATCTTCGGCTTTCCTAATCCTATTCCTGTTCAGACGCCTACTGTTGTAGGAGAGACAGCAGACACGAGCTTCACGCTTGATCAGAACAACAGTAACGTAAAGACTGTAATTAACCAGGGCTCTAATTATATAGGATATAATGTTTCAGCTATATCCAACCCGGGCGGGGGAACTCATAATTTCCTGGAAGACTCCAGCCGGTTTAAAATTGATGTGAAAGTTGAATTGCCGATGTATGGGTATGCAAATGGCTTTATTGTCCAGGACACGGCTGATTTTTCACTGCAGAATATTGAAGAGGTGGAATGGGCAAAGTTCAGGCTTAACATCACCAACGGCTTTCCCATTGATGCCTACACACAGGTTTATTTTGCTGATTCTGCATATACTATTCTTGATTCGTTGATTTCTCCGCTGCAGCAGGTCATCGTTGCAGGGCAGGTAGACGGTGCAACAGGGCTCGTCAATAAACCTACGCTGGTAACAACGGATGAATATTTTTCCCACGACCGCCTGCAGAAAGTATATACTGCAAAAAAGCTGCTTATCCGCGGCCTCCTGAATTCCTACCAGTACAACGTACCGACGAAGATTAAAATTTATTCTGATTATATTCTTGATGTTCGTATCGGAGTTCAGGCACAATTAAAAATCAAAGTTCAATGAAAAAACACATACTGATTTCTTTCTTCAGCGCGCTCTCCTTGGCTGCCTTTGCACAGGTTGACCTTACGTTATACAACATGCAGAGCATTCCGCAATCTGTTTATAACAATCCCGGGGCCATACCGACAAGCAAAATAAATATCGGCCTTCCCGTCATTTCCTCCATGTATTCTTTCATCAACAATTCAGGTTTTGCCTATTCCGACCTTGTCACCCGGCGGGCTGACGATTCCCTGAAGATTGACGTAGATAATGCCATCAACCAGATGGGGGATAAAAATTTCATGGGTATATATACGAATGTGGATCTTTTTTCTTTCGGTATTAAAATCAAGAAAAACTATTTCTGTTTTAATATAACGGAAAAACAAAATTTCAATTTTACCTATACCAAAGATTTTTTTGTGCTTCTGCAGCACGGCAATACCTCTTTTCTCGGGACAACAGCCAATTTAAACGGAATAGGCTTTGACGGATCACATTACCGTGAGTACGGCTTAAGCATGGCAAGGGAAATTAGCGATCGCTGGACTGTCGGGGCAAGAATTAAATACCTCTACGGCATGGAAAACATTTCCACGGCGAAAAGCGATTTGAGCCTGTATACAGATTCACGCACCTATGACCTTGCATTGGCATCCAGCGTAGAAGTGAATACATCTACCCTGGCCAATAGCAGCGACGGGTATGACAATGTGAGCGCTTCCGATTATGCATTCGGCCAGAAGAATTCAGGATGGGGGCTTGACATGGGAGCCCACTATAAACTAAATGAAAAATTGAACTTCTCTGCCAGCGTAGTCGATCTTGGTTTCATTAAATGGGAGTCAAACGTGAAGAACTACCGCGCAACTGCCACGAGCTATAATTTTGAGGGCATTGATCTTACCCAGTTTATTAACGACACGTCCAAAGACAGCCAGTCCGTTTTAGACTCCTTAAACAATTCGTTTAAGCCAACAGAAACCAGGGAGGCCTATACAACTTATTTATCTTCTCATGTTTTTCTCGGCGGCAATTACGTCATCAGCGATCATAATTTTGCAGGGTTACTTTTAAGGGGCCAGTTTTTTAAAGGCGATTTTATTCCTTCTGCAACCGTTTCTTTTAACCAGCAGGTTGGCAGGCATCTCTCTCTGGCAGTCAGCTATTCAGCGCTTAACAGAAGCTATAATAATATAGGGGTTGGTTTTGCAGCGAATGCAGGGCCCATTCAGCTATATATAGTCAGTGACGACGTTTTCGGCATTATTAACCCCGTCGACATACATATTTTCAATATTCATGCCGGCATTAACATGACGTTTGGAAGGCCGGAGAAAGACCGTGATAAGGATGGCGTTCCTGACAGGGCTGATGCTTGTCCTGATTTGCCAGGCATTCCTGCATTGCACGGCTGTCCTGACGTGGATGGCGACAGTGTGGCGGATCAGCTGGATGCTTGTCCGACGGTGGCGGGACCCATTAAATTTTATGGCTGCCCGGATACAGACGGTGACAGCATTCCTGATAAGGACGATGCCTGCCCCACCACTGCAGGTCTTCTCCAGTTTAAAGGGTGCCCTGATACCGATGCCGACAGCATCCCCGATATCCAGGATAGTTGCCCGACCGTGAAAGGATTAATCCAGTTCCATGGCTGCCCGGACACCGATGCCGATGGCATTCCCGATGCACAGGATAGTTGCCCTGCTTTAAAAGGTGTTGTTGAATTCCATGGCTGCCCGGATACGGATGGCGATGGCATTCCCGATCCGCTCGATTCATGTCCCAATGCAAAAGGACCTGCTGATAATAAGGGCTGTCCTGTTCTTGCAAAGGTGGAAGCCTTATCGGTAGGGCCTGTGAAAGCTCTGCTCACCAAGCAAGAGGAAGAGGTTGTGACGAAAGTATTCAGCAGCCTTGAATTTGAAACAGGCAAGAGCGTCATACGCACTTCTTCTTACCCTTCCCTGAATGACCTCGTTGATTTAATGAAGAAAAAACCTTCCTTTAAATTGCTTATTGATGGCCATACAGATAATGTTGGAAGCGCAGCAAGCAATATGAAGCTAAGTGCCAGCAGGGCCAATGCCGTCAAGCTATATCTCACTGACAGGGGCATTGACGCATCCCGGATTACAGCCACCGGATACGGACTCACCAAGCCTATTGCTGATAATAAGACTGCCGAGGGCCGCCAGAAAAACCGCAGGGTGGAGTTCACGATTATGCAGTAGGTCCATCGGAGCGAGTTACAATTTAATGGCTTTCCAACATTCCGGTATTCCAATACAATTTTCTGCCTTTTCTTACACCCTCAATTCAACAGTTCAGGGACTCCTGTCTTCCTTATATATAATCAAAAGCCCCGTTTTTTCACTCTTTTTTGCATTCGGGATGGGGAGGGGTGGTTTATATACACCCTGTAACCCCTGCCAATGGTGCAATTTGAGGGTATACCTTGCATGTGCAAGAGAGGAAAAATTTATGCTTCCCTGTATCTAAAGGCTCTTCGTATTATTATGAAAATGAATAAATGTTATGAAGAACGAGCCAATTATTGCCTACAATCATCTGCAGGATGAGGAAGAGCAGTCCGCCGCAGGCGGCCACCAGTTTCATGAAAAAGCCCATAAGGGCTGGAAAGTAATGATGCACCCTGTTGCACTAATCGTTGAGGTTGCAGCTGTTGTTACACTCTTAATTTTGATGATTGAAGAAATTTTACATTAATCTAGGAATAACGAATCTTTTACGAATTTACGAATCGCGCTATTCGTACTAATTCGTTCGTAGATATATTATTCCTCTCCCATTGAGCTGTCAGGGTCCTTCGAAAACACGGAGCTGAAGAGATCTTTGAACCGCAACCCCGTTGCCAATGCATTTTTACTTAGCAGTGAATATTCTGCCAGCCCATGCAAAACAAATTCCATCAGCAATAATTTTTCTTCTCCCTGTGCCTTGGGATGATACTTTTTAACCAGGTCACCCAGGCCGGGCACAGCGCTTAGGATTTTTTCATAGTCTTTGTCCGGCGTGTCATTCATCAGGTCTATCTTTCCTCCGCTGCCAAACCAGTCTGTAATTGATTGGTAAGGGTCTGCTGAAGCGGACTTGCTGCGTTTCAACTTTTCAGGATTCGGAAAATAATTAATGAATTGCGTGCGTATGGCTTTGCCGATCAGGTTTTGGGCGACAATAAATCCGCCTTCCTGCTCGCCTTCATACACCAGCTCAATTCTTCCCGTGATGCTGGGAACAATGCCGGAGAAATCGGTGATGCGTATATAGGTTTTGCTTTCATTGTTGATGAGCATTCTCCGTTCTGCCGTGCTGAAAAGATTTTCGTAAGCGGAAATGCTTAACCGTGCACTCACGCCGCTCTTGGGGTCAATGAACTCGCTCTTGCGTGCTTCCATCGTGATCTGCTCCAGCAAATCCTCCACCAGCGGGGCTGTCCTGATGCTGCTGCGCTGCTGTTCGCTGGGCTTTGCTTCCTGTAGCGTAATTTCCTTCGATTCAGCAATATCCTTTGGATAATGGGTCAGAATCTGGCTTTCTATCCTGTCCTTCAATGGTGTTACGATCGATCCGCGGTTAGTATAATCTTCCGGGTTGGCAGTGAACACAAATTGAATGTCGAGCGGCAAACGGATTTTAAACCCGCGTATCTGAATGTCGCCCTCCTGCAGAATATTGAACAGCGCTACCTGTATGCGCGGCTGCAGATCGGGAAGCTCATTGATAACAAAGATGCCGCGGTGCGAACGCGGTATTAAACCGAAATGAATCACGCGTTCATCAGAATAGGGAAGCTTCAGGTTAGCGGCTTTGATGGGATCAGCATCGCCGATCAGGTCGGCCACCGATACATCAGGCGTTGCCAGCTTTTCGGAATAACGCTCGTTGCGGTTCATCCATTCAATCTCCGTGCTGTCGCCATGTTGAGCAACAAGATCAATTGCATGGCGGGATATGGGATTCAGCGGATCATCGTTCAGCTCCGTATCTTTTATATAGGGTATATATTCATCCAGCAGGTTGACCATCAGCCGTGCAATGCGCGTCTTAGCCTGCCCGCGCAAACCGAGCAGCAATATATTGTGACGGGAAAGTATTGCGCGTTCCAGGTCAGGAATCACCGTTTCATCGTATGCCTTGATGCCTTCAAAAACTTTTTCCTTTGCTTTTATTTTTTTGACGAGGTTATCGCGCAGTTCTTCTTTAATGCTTTGGCTTTTATAACCGGCGCGCTTTAGTTCCCCCAATGTTTTTATTGACAAAAATTCTTTTTTAAACATAATTTGTGAGTGTTACTAATAGTATTTTGTTATGAATTGAAAATATCAACGAAATTACAAAAAGTGATTCATTATTTGGCTCAAAAGAATGAACAATTATAACGTATCAGTTCCATTTTAAATTTGATGCATGATTAAAATACATGTGAGGAAGAGGCTTTTTACTATGAAAACAAGGTTTTCTTAGAGTTTAAGCTCTAAAGGGGGCAAAAGTTGTGCGCAATCTTATCAGTGGTGCTATCAAACTTAAAAATTTTGTGCGCAATACTTCAAATTTCGTGCGCAATATTTGAGAAATTGCTACCAACTTTTGAAGTTTTGCGCCATGCTTCATCCCTGCATGGCGAAAACTGTACAAGCCGTGCGCAACACTGAAAATTTTGCAATCAACATCATCAGTGTTGTGCGCAATATTTCAAATATTGCGCGATGTTTTTGAAATTTTCATCGCAACACTTCAAATGTTGTGCGAAGCCTTACCGGGTTGTGCGCAACATTTCAAAAGTTGCGCACAACAGTTCAAAGGCTTCAACCAATATTTCAAATATTGCGCACAATATTTGAAAAGTTGTGCGCAACATTTTTCATCTTTTGCCATGCAATTTAAAGGTTTGGGCCAACCGCGTTGGTGTTTGGCCATGCAGGTTAAGTGTTGTGTCAAGCTTTATGAAGACTGTGAGGCCTAAGGGAGAATTTTTATTGAATAAAAATAAGGTTGGCTGAAACAGGAATCGTGTTTAGCACCGTCAATATCAGTTTACTAAGGGTCAATGAAAGGCTTGGTACAATTTGGGAAGGGTTGAAAAGAAAAAAGCGGTGTCAAAACTGAGACCGCTCTTAAACAACAACCTTAGGCAGAACAACCACTTTCTATCTAAGTTTCAAATACGGGTACAAATATATGGCAGCATTATGCCCAATGCAATAGCCATTTATCGAAGCTCAGAAGCTTTTTATCGAGCAAGCGGTTTGATTTATCGAAGAGGTGTCATTTTGAGAGAAAAACGGGATTTTTTAACAAAAAACAGGACTTTTCAAGGATAAGTGGCTTTTCTGCCACTTCCAAGGGCCTATTATCTACTACCAACTACTTACTCCCAACTCCCAACTCTCCACTCCCTACTTACCTAACCCTCTTCCTTCTATTGCGTTCGTAATCTTCAAAAAGATATTCTCCTAATCCCTTCAGTGAGGTATAGAAGGCCCTCCCCTTATTAGTTTCTGTAAACTCTTTTACAAAGTTCCTGAGATATGGATCGTCTGCTACCATGAATGTGGTGATCGGTATCTTCAGCTTTCTGCAGGCTGCGGCCAGGTTGAGGCAGCGGTTCACGATTTTTCTGTCAAGCCCAAAGCTGTTTTTATAATATTCAGCACCTTCTTTTATACAAGATGGCTTGCCGTCAGTGATCATAAAGATCTGCTTATTGTTATTTTTTCTTTTCCTGAGAATGTCCATGGCCAGCTCCAAACCGGCAACCGTATTGGTATGATAAGGCCCCACCTGCAAATAAGGAAGGTCTTTCACTTCAATCTTCCATGCATCGTCGCCGAAGACAATAATGTCTAAAGTGTCTTTAGGATATTTCGTGGCAATGAGCTCGCTCAGGGCCATAGCTACTTTCTTTGCAGGTGTTATGCGGTCTTCACCATAAAGGATCATGGAGTGCGAAATGTCTATCATAAGCACAGTGCTGGTCTGCGTCTTCAATTCCCTTTCAATCACTTCCAGGTCATCTTCGCGCAGCGTGAAATCGCTGATGCCGTGATTGATCTGTGCATTGCGCAAAGAATCCGTCATGCTGATCTGGTCTGCCGAATCGCCAAAGCGGTAATCGCGTATGTCACCCGTAAACTCATCACCGATACCGGTGAAATGCGTGCTGTGATTTCCCTGCCTTGCCTTTTTTAGCTTACCAAAAACTTCGTCGAGAGAATTTTTACGAATCGAACGTTCGCTTTTGGCTGTGAGAATAAGATTTCCGTTTTCTTCTTCCTTGAGATATCCTTTCTCCTTCAGGTCGCGGATGAAATCTGCCATCGTATAATTTTTGTCCGTGAGCTTGTATTCCCTGTCGAGCTCATTGAGCCAGTTCATGGCTTCAGGCACATCCCCTGAGGTGTAAATCATAAGCTGCAGAAATAATTCAAGCAACTTGTCGAAAGGAGTCTTACCTTCGCTCTGATCAAAATATTTACTGAATCGGTAACCTTTCATGGTACTCTTTACGTTAAGCAGATCAAAATAATTATTTTTTATACAAAGTTATTAAATAAAGATTGATTGTCATTGTGAAGCGGGGGCTGCAATAGTGACATTGAAAACTTCTGCTTGACCTTTAGTTGAAATTATCCTCTGGTTAATGTTCTTATTCCTGTTGAAATAATTATCAATGAAAGTGTATCTTTTAAAACTGTTTATTATTATGTTTAAAAGTAATAAGGGGACGGATTTAAGAGACACACAGAGCATCTACCTTGCAGAAGAATAAGCATGATTCTAAAGATTTTAAAATGAAATTGTTAAGTAATAAAATCTTCAGTTTTCTTTTAGAGCTGAGATGTTTATTTACGTTTTCAATGCTTAATGTCAACAATCAATTGAAAAAAAATAACCCTAAATACCTAATCAACAAATGAGAAAATTCTATCTGCCGTTGTACTCAGGCATTCATGCACGAATCAACAGTCCCGCAACCAGGGGGTTAAGATGGATAGCCGTTGCAGCATTACTTCTTGTGAGCACAACATCTTATGCAACACACCTTGCAGGAGGAGAGTTGACGTATAAATGGATAAGCGGTACCACGTATGAATTTCACGCTACCTTTTATAGAGATTGTGCCGGCGTGAATGCTCCTAATACACTGACGCTGAATTACAGTTCATCCTGCACGCCGGGCAACAGCACTAAAAGCGCAACGCTGAACCTTGTTCCCGGCACAGGCCAGGAAATAACATTACCTTGTCCTTTTGCACAGACCACCTGCAACGGCGGAACCAATCCCGGTTTCCAGAAGTGGGAGTATATTGCCACTGTGGATATAAAATATAATTGCAGCGACTGGGTGTTCAGCTGGAGCAGCAGCGCACGTAATACAGCCATCACGACCATTCAGACTCCGGGTTCCGATGCCATGTATATTGAAGCTACTCTTGACAACTCAGTTACATATGCTGATGGTATTACTTATCCAAGCTCTCCTACATTTAATGTGGCACCTGTAACCATTCTGTGCGTCGGTCAACCCGCTATATATAATCCCGCAGCATTTGATCCCAATGGAGACTCACTTGTTTATTCTTTTATCTGTCCACGTATTGCAGCAAACACATGTGTAACCTACAATGCTCCATATTCACCCACAAGCCCCATAGGATCTGTGTCCGGAGTGGTATTAGACGCTGCCGGCAATGTTACAGTAACTCCAAACACTATCCAGGTAGGCGTTACAGCAGTGTTAGTGAAAAAATATCACAATGGTGTGCTTAAGGGAAGTGTAATACGAGATATGCAAATCCAGGTGGTAAACTGTTCCAACACTTCTCCCACAGCAACGGGAATCAACGGTGCAGCATATGCTACCAATCATGATGATACGGTTTGTGCAGGCTCCAATATTTGTTTCAATGTTCTTTCGAATGATCCGGATGCAGGCCAGGTGGTCACGATGACCTGGGTGCCTGATCCAGCCCTGCTGGCTGCAGGAGCAACCTTCGGTACATTAGGAAGCCCGCATCCAACAGGCACTTTCTGCTGGACTCCTTCCGCAGCTAATGCAAGGTCGGCACCTTATACATTCGTAGTGACCGTCAAGGATAATAACTGTCCTACGAATGGAAGTAACTCTTATGCTTTCAGCGTATGGGTGCCTCCTGTAGCAGTAGCCATAACGCCTACTAATATAAGCTGCAACGGTGGCACAGGCAGTGCACTGGCAGTGGGTTCCGGCGGTACAGGCCCTTATACTTATTTATGGAATCCGACAGGACAAACTACGGCGACAGCAACAGGCTTGTCTGCCGGCGTGAACTATACAGTAACTACGACAGATAAAAACGGCTGCGCTAAGAGTGATACGGTCACACTTACTACGGCCTCTACTATTGTCGGTACCATATCATCCCAAACCAATGTAAGCTGTAAAGGAGGAAATGATGGAAGTGCAGTTATCACTCCGTCAGGCGGTGCAGGAGGATATACGCACCACTGGAGCAACGGGCAAACATCCGACACTGCCACAGCGCTTGCTGCAGGAACTTATACAGATACAATCAGAGATGCGAATGGATGTATTGGTCTTGCCAACGTAACTATTACTGAACCTGTTCTTTTAACGGCAACGATAACCACGCAACAAAATGCTAGCTGTAAAGGGCAGGCAAACGGTACACTGGTTGTGACTCCTGCCGGAGGCACTACTATAGCAGGTCTGCATCCCTATACTTATCTGTGGGCGCCTTCAGGCGGAACTGATTCAACGGCTACCCTCCTGGGAGCCGGTACATACACGGTTACTGTAACAGATGCAAAAGGATGTACTGTTACTAAAACGGCAACCATTACGGAGCCGGCGACGCTTGTTCCTCTTATTACAGCCATTACGGTGATTGGTCCCAATAATATCACCTGTGCAGGAGCCTCCAATGGAAGCGTTTCAGTTACCATCATGGGCGGAACTCCCGGCTATTCTTATTTGTGGAGCCCCGGTGGCGCTACGGATAGTGTTCTTACAGGCCTGCCCGCAGATACCTTCTGCGTGCACGTAACCGATGATAACGGATGTACAGCTGACACATGCGTGATCCTTACGCAACCGGATTCGCTTAAAATAAATATTACCAGCTTAGATATATCACAATTCGCCGGCAATAACAATATCTCCTGCCATTTTGCAAATGACGGCTATGTTGACACTACTTATTTAGTAACGGGCGGAACACAGCCTTATCATTACTCCTGGAGTCCGGGCGGCGAAACGACGAAAGGTATTGACAGCCTCATAGCAGGAACTTATACCCTTACCGTGACGGATACGAACGGGTGTGTGGCATCAACAACAGTAACCCTTGTAGAGCCGGACTCCATCAGCTTTTCAGTTGGTTCACAGGTAAATGCGGGATGTAAAGGGGATTCTTCCGGCTCTGTACAAACTTCCACTAGCGGCGGAACAATGCCTTACACCTATGCCTGGTCAACGGGTGATACTACTGCAAATCTTTCCGGGCTGCCTGCGGGATCTTATACTGTGCAGGTCACGGATGCAAACGGATGCTTTAAGATCATGGTGGTAACAATTACAGAGCCTGTGACGGTTGTGCCTCTTATCACAGCTGCTACGGTGATCGGCGGAAACAACATAGGGTGCACAGGAGATACAACAGGAAAAGCCTGGGTTACGGTAACCGGTGGTACGCTTCCCTATTCCTATTTGTGGAATAACGGATCAACTATTGATACGGTATATAACCTTGGTGCAGGACCAATCAGTGTGATAGTCACGGATTCCAACGGTTGCCGCAAAACAGCCGTTGACACCATCACCCAACCCGAGCCTTTGGCATGGACGGATTCTTTGTCAGCCTATATAGGAAATTACAACGTAAGCTGTAACCAGTCAACAAATGGACTCATCCAGATTTCTGTTGATTACCGAAGCGGAACTCCCGGCTACACATATCAATGGAGCCCTGGCGGTTCCACGGATAGCACACTTACAGGTATCGGTGCGGGAACCTATACAGTAATCGTCACAGATGCCAATGGGTGTAAGGATTCTGCTGCCTATACACTTACAGCGCCGGATACACTAAGAGCCACGCTTGTGGCAGATTCATCGAATGGATGGAACATCGGGTGCCATGGAGATTCCAGTGGAAATATAACAGTAACTGTGCTTGGAGGAACCAATCCTTTCCAATTCTTATGGTCTAACGGCGCAACAACGCAGAATATTAATAATGTCCCTGCAGGAAAGTATATAGTGACGGTTACAGATACGAACGGATGTACCTATACAGATAGCCTGACACTGGTTGAGCCGCCTGCACTTGCTAGTTCAATAAGTGCAAAAACATATAAGGGCGGATGGAACGTCAGCTGTTATGGATATGATGACGGGTTCATTACAGACAGCGTATCCGGCGGCACACCTCCCTATGTGTACCAGTGGAGCACAGGAAATACAAATGATACCTTAAGTACCCTTGACTTAGTGGGTGCCGGCACATATACGGTTATCGCAACAGATTTAAACGGATGCAGCATCGCTAATACCATCACGCTTACGCAGCCTGATACCATTAATCCTAACGTTGTCATTGACTCCATAGGTATATATAACATACAATGTTATGGTGGAACAGCCTGCATTCACCTGACTCCTACAGGCGGCACTCCCGGTTATACTTATTTTTGGGTGCCCGGCGATTCTTCACGTAGTGACTTCTGCGGCCCTGCCGGTACCTATACAGTTACTGTGACAGATACCAATGGTTGTATCGCCATCCGTGAATTGACCTTAACGCAACCGGATTCAATTTTTGCCGGATCCGTCACCTTATCCAATCACGGAGGCTCAAACATAAGCTGCGACAGTGCTTGTGACGGTACGATTACCATTACCATGGTTGGTGGTGTACGGCCTTTCACCTACCTGTGGTCGCCCAATGTTTCCACCGATTCTGTGGCAACCAGTCTATGCGCGGGCTCATATACTATAACCGTAACAGATGCTGATAGCTGTTCTATTGTCATTTCTACTTCTCTTTCTGAGCCGCCACCGCTCAAGGATACGCTTCTTCTTTCTGATTATGCCGGTTACCAGGTGAGCTGCGCAGGAAACGATGGTTCTATAACGGTTGTTGCTACAGGAGGTACAGCGCCTTATCATTATAATTGGTCGCCGGGCGTTTCTACTACATCTTCTGCAACAGCGCTTAATGCAGGTTCTTATACCATAACGGTCACGGATTCCAACGGATGCTCTGTCACCGATACGGTAACGCTTACGGCACCGATAGTGATCGTTGCAACGGACAGTGTTTCAGATTATCACGGAAGAGGAGTGAGCTGTAACGGCGATACCAATGGATATATACATGTTTTTGTTACCGGTGGAGTTGCTCCATATATACATCGCTGGAGCACAGGCAATCCTGCCGATACAACAGCCAACCTGGACAATATCGGGGCAGGCACCTATACGGATACCATCACCGACCAGCAGGGCTGTCGAACCACCATTACCGCTACGATTACGCAGGCGCCTGTATTGGCAGCAACGGATACCGTAACAGATCACAAAGGGCATGGAACAAGCTGTAACAACACATCTGACGGAACTATAACGATACTTGCCAGCGGAGGCACGCGTCCATACACGTATACATGGTCGCCCAATGTGTCCACAGATTCCGTAGCAACCCCTCTTGGCGTGGGCAGGTATTCCTACACGGTTACCGATGTGAACGGATGTACTGCGACCGGTTCCGATACGATTATTGCACCACCACCCCTGATAGATTCTGTTGCTGTCTCTTCTTATGGCAGTGGCGGCGTAATGTGTCATGGCGATTCATCAGGATATATTCATTTAAATCCTTCCGGCGGTACTCCTGCATATACTTATATGTGGAGCTACAACAACGCCACTACTCAGAACCTGGATAATATTCCTCCCGGTGTATATACATATACAGTTACCGATGCCAATGGATGTACGATAGTTGATTCTGCTACCATTAACGATAAACCAGCCATTGGTTCGGATGCAGGTCAGGATTTCCCTATATGCGGCGACACGGCCCACTTCAAAGCAAGTACTCCTGCCAGTGGTACTACGGGAACATGGTCGGTGTTGAGCGGTACGGGAACATTCGTAGATCCTAATGATCCGAATACAATTGCTTACGGCCTGACAATAGGTATAAATACGTTTGTGTGGACGGTGACAGATGGATTCTGCCCTGATAGAGATACAGTGGCTGTAGATGCCTTTGCTGTTGTGAGCTCTGCTGCAGGCAGCGATTATTCCATTTGCCCTGACAGCGTGAAAGATATCGGTGTTCTTAACGCCAGCGATCCAAAGCCGGGAACCGGTTTCTGGTCTTCGTTGGGCACTGCTTCGCTGGTTGATTCTTTAGACCCGAACACACATATCGTTGACGGCACAATGACTAAAGGTGCGAATGCATTTGTGTGGGTAGTAACAAACGGGCCCTGCGTGGCGCTTGACACGGTTATCGTTACCTATAGATTAGATGACGACGGATGCTCAACTGATTTGGTAATGCCTACAGGTTTCACACCCAATGGCGACGGCTATAACGATCATTTCCATATCCAGGGAATAGGTGCATATCCGCAGAATAAGCTGACGATATTTAACAGGTGGGGAAATATAGTTTACTCAGTCGACAACTATGTTGACGAAACATGGAACGGTCAGAATAATAGCGGAGAGCTGCTGCCTGACGGTACTTACTTTGCCATACTGGAGCTTAAGACTCCGGGCAAGACGCATGATCCGTTGCATGGCTATGTGGATATAAGAAAAGAAAAACACTGATAAATTATCGGATAAAATAATTCAATAATAAAATGAAAAGACTATTTATTTTAATTACGGTATCGCTGTGTTCGTTGCTGGCCGAGGCGCAACAGGACGTGCTTATCAGCCAATACATGTTTAACCCGTTGCTGATTAACCCCGCATATGCAGGCAGCAAGGATTACATTATGGCGACTGCCCTTTACCGCAAGCAATGGACAGGGTTTGAAGGAGCACCGGAAACAGAAGTGGCAACGATTCACGGCCCGTTAAAGAATAAAAATTTCGGCCTTGGGTTGACCATTCTTCATGACCAGATCGCTGTAACCAACCGTACGGATGTGTTTGCGGAGTTTGCATATCACATGGATCTTAACTCCAAATGGCGCCTGGGCCTGGGCCTGCAGGGAGGTTTCTCGGCGTATAAATTTACGACACCAAGTAAGGTCTGGAATACGGACGATCCTTTGTATCAGACTCCTCCTTCCAGCCTCAATCCTAATTTTGGATTAGGAGCCTTCCTGAGAACCAGTAATTTTTATGTCGGGCTTTCAGCTCCTTCTCTGTTGGATTATGATTCTACCAAGTCGCTCAATATATCATCAACGAATACATTTCAGTCTACCAGGCACTACTTCCTGACAACAGGCTATGCATTTGATGGCAATCCTGACCTGGTTATCAAACCTTCTATACTTGCGAAATATGTTCCCGATGCGCCGGTCGAATTTGATTTTAACGTAAACGTTCTCTTTGTCCAAACCTTCTGGCTGGGTGCTTCTTACAGGACCAATGATGCTATCGTAGGTATCGTTGAGTTCCAGATTTCTAAAAAGCTGAGGATAGGATATTCCTATGACTTCACAACATCAGACATTTCAAAATATTCTGACGGCTCGCATGAAGTCATGATCGGGTATGATTTCGGTTATGACATTATGAAGATGAAGACACCACGATATTTCTGACAATTATTACAACCCTTTTAGGGAGAACTATTGAATTGCCAACTAACTAGACAAAACCACTTTATACGATGAAACAAGTACGATTATTTGTACCGGTTGTTATTTCTGTTCTTTTGCTAGCCGGCTGTGCCTCCTATCATGTGAGAGAAGGTAACCGCCTGTATGATGCAATGGCCTATAACAGTGCTGCCGCTGAGTATCAAAAGGCATTGGGAAAGAAAGAGATTCCCGAAGCAAAAATGAAGCTGGCAGACTGCTACAGGATGATGAACAATACATCGAAAGCGGAAGAAGCTTATGCAAAGGCTTCCGCCTTGCCCGAGGCAGGACCTGAATACAAGCTGTATTATGCACAGGCATTGATGGAGAATGGCAAGTATGAAGAAGCCAAGAAACAGTTTGATGAGTACCTGGCGAAAAAGCCAAATGATTCCGCTGTTGCGATGATGCGCAACTCTATTGATTCTGTTCCGGCATTAATGGAAGATTCAGCAAAGTACACCGTCGATCCGCTGAACATTAATACCGGCGAGACTAACTTTGCCCCCAGCTATTATGCCGATGGTATTGTATTCGTTTCAGACAGGACATCGCCAAAGCACGGAAGAATTTACGAATGGACAGGCCGCCCTTTTCTTGATTTATATTATTCTAAAAAGCTTCCTAACGGACAGTGGGACACGCCGAAATTATTACCCGGAAATGTAAACGGTATATATCATGATGGCCCGGCCACCTTTACGGCCGATGGCAGCACCATGTATTTTTCCCGCAATAATTATGTAAAGAAAAAAGCAGGCAAGAGCGAGAAGGATGTGGTTAATATCAAGACGTACAAGGCTGTTAAAAAAGATAGTCTCTGGACCGATGTAACAGAACTTCCTTTCTGTTCGGATGAATATTCAGTAGGCCATCCCAGCCTTTCTCCCGATGGTAATACGCTGTTCTTTATCTCGGATATGCCGGGCGGTTTGGGAGGAACAGATATATATATGGCAAAATGGGTAAACGGCAACTGGGGCAAGCCTGAAAATCTTGGACCGGCCGTGAACACCCCGTTCAATGAAATGTTCCCAAGCAACAATCGCGTTGACACGTTGTATTTTTCGTCACAAGGACATACGAACCTGGGAGGATTGGACATTTTTCGTTCCACCAATTCAAACGGCACCTGGTCACAGGCTAAAAACATGGGTTACCCGATTAATACTTCCCATGACGACTTTGCTTATATGATGGGTAGTTCTCCCGATTCCGGCCTGCTGTCATCCAACAGGAACACGGCCGGAATAGATAATATATATTCCTTCGTTAAAAATGATCTTCGCTTCAGGCTGCTGGGAACAGTAGTAGATAAAGACACCCAAAAGCCCATTGAAGGGGCCATGGTTACACTCACCAATAAAACGACAGGTAAAAAGGATAGCTTGTTGTCTGATGCTAATGGTTTCTTCACCTTCATGCTGGACAGGGAAACTGATTTTGATGTGCACGCTACCAATGCGCAATATTTCTCAAATACAGCCTCTGTGAGCACGGTAGGCCGCAAGACATCCGGCGACCTGACGGTGAAGCTGATGCTTGAGCTGACACATATCGTCATCAACAAATCTTATACGCTGGATAATATCTATTACGACTTAGATAAGTCTGACATCCGTCCGGATGCTGCGAAAGGCCTGGACTCGCTCATATTAATTTTAAAGGACAACCCGGAAATCAAGATCGAGCTTTCATCGCATACAGATTCCCGTGCTGATGACAACTACAATATGAAGCTGTCCGAAAGACGTGCGCAGAGCGCTGTGCAGTACATGATCAATCATGGCATTGCGAAAGACAGGATGAGGGCAAAAGGATATGGAGAAACAAAGCTGATCAACCGGTGCAGCAATGGTGTTGCCTGTACAGAAGAAGAGCACCAGCTGAACCGCCGTACAGAATTTAAGGTAGTGGAAGCATTTGGCATGCAGAATAACCCCGACAATAAATATATCATAGCGGAGGAGCCGAAGGATGTGAAGAAGGCAAAATCAGATGAAAAACCCTATCTCACCGTTCAGATCAAAGCTTCTCTTACACCTATAAACCTTAAGGAGCCGCCTTATGCAGGCGTGGAAGGCATCATGAGCGATCGTGAAGAAAAAGGATATTCACGTTACTCCGTGGGCCGTTACGATAACCTTGCAGATGCCACCCGTAAGCTGGAAGAGCTAAGGGCCAAAGGCTTCAAAGACGCCTTTATAACGGGAAGAAAAGGCAGCAAGGTGCTTTCTGTTAAAGAAGCGCTTACGCAGATGAATAAAAAGTAAAGTTGTTATATTAATCAGTGAACCCTGTCTCGCCTTACGAGACGGGGTTTTTTATTGGCAGGGCACAATGTTTTTCTCCCCGTCAAATAAAAATAAATAACATTCGTTTGTTTAAAAGTAAAACCCGCAATGCAATACACGGCAAAGCATAGCGTTAGTTTTGTTTTTGTAAACTGATTACACCTATTTGTAAACGATTACACTGATTCTTATTAATTTATAATTGATCTGTGTAATCATTTTATTAATCTGTGTAATCCCAATACTAATCGGTGTAATCCCAAAAACTAATGACTGGCATTCTTCTACAGGTACCTATCGGCACGGGCGTTGCTGACAGCATGGCTCATGCTGCAGCCACTGCTGCTGCACCCATCGAACAAAGTGTTCCTTTATGGGAGCTTGTTCAAAAAGGCGGGCCCATACTTATTCCCATTGCATTGCTGTCACTTGCCGCAATCTATATATTCTTTGAGCGCTGGTTCACCATCCGCAGCTTCAGCAAGATTGATTTCAACTTCATGAACCAGATCCGTGATTTTGTTCATCATGGCAACATTGATGCAGCCCGTTCTCTTTGTAAGAATACCAACAGCCCTGTGGCTCGGATGGTGGAAAAAGGAGTGATGCGTTTAGGCAAGCCCGTGCGTGAGATAGAGGCAGCCATTGAAAACGTCGGTAAGCTGGAGCTATATAAGATGGAGAAGAACCTGGGCCTGCTCGGAACCATTGCCGGTATTGCTCCCATGTTTGGTTTCCTTGGAACCATCTTTGGGGTAATTAAGATATTCTATATGATCGCCCAGCAAAATTCACTGGAGATTAATACCATCTCCGGTGGTTTATATGTAAAGATGGTATCCAGCGCTGCAGGCCTTGCCGTCGGTATCATGGCCTATGCTGGTTATCATTACCTCATCCTGATGATTGACAGGGTGGTGAATAAAATGGAAATTAATGCAGTAGAGTTTATTGATCTGCTGGAAGAACCCGTAAAATAGATTAGCAGATGTGAAAATGTGCGGATGTGCAGATGAAGCTATCCATTCCGCACAACTCCACATCTGCACATTCGCACTTCAAAAAATGAATATCAGGCGTAGAAACAGGCTTAATTCGGAAGTATATACATCGTCGCTGAGCGACATCATGTTCTTCCTGCTGTTGTTTTTCCTTATTACCTCTACCATGGCCACCCCGTCTGTGCTCAAGCTCCTGTTGCCCAATGCAAGAACGGGTGTGCAGGTAGTGAAGCATCCTATAGTCATTTCTGTTTCAGCCGATCTTAAGTATGCTATCAATACAACTCCCGTTGCTTATGAAAACCTGGAGGCTGAGCTAAAGAAAGCCATTGCCGGCCAGCCTGACCCAGCAGCCCTGCTGAAGGTAGATCAGTCTGTTGATTGGCAGAAGGTGGTAGAGCTGCTGGATATCGGCAACAGGAATAAGGTGAAGATGGTAGCAGCAACGAATATTACGAAAAGGTAAATAATAAAAATTATGAATTATAAATTATAAATGTTGAATGAAAAACATTTATAATTTATAATTCATAATTCATAATTCATAATTTTTAAAAAGTGGATGCAGCAATTCGCAGGAAGTCTTTAGGTCTCACCGTTTTCATACACGGCCTGATACTGCTTGCGCTTTTGTTTTTCGTCATCACTACGCGCATCCCTCCATTTGAAGAAGGTACCCTGGCCGGCGGCGGGGGAGGAGGAACCATTGTTGACTTTGGGGAACTGGAGCTCGCTGCAGAAGGTGCTGCTGCTCCTAAGGCAGTGACGCCTGTCGAGCAGGCTGCTCCTTCACAGGAAGAAGAAGTCATGTCCTCTGACGTGGAAGAAACTACTCCTGTTGTCGTTCATAAGGACAAGGTAAAGAAGGCAAAACCCGTTAAAGCTGTTAAGACTAAGAAAACTCCTGTAAAAGAAGTTACAGAGGTTAAACCGCAGATAACAGTTCCCAAGGTTGATCAGCGCAATATATATCATGCAAAAAACTCGCAGGGCACATCGTCAACAGCGAATGCAGGAGACCAGGGAGCAAAGAATGGTATTAAGGACGGCTCTATGTATCCCGGTATGGGTGGAAGTGGTTCAGGTCCCGGCAGTGGCGGCGGATCCGGTGGAGGTACTGGCACGGGAAATGGTCCCGGCGTTGGTCCCGGTAAAGGTTGGATAACGAATGATGGCCGTGGAGTTGTTTCAGCCCCTCCATTCCGCAGCAAGACCAACGAGCCGGGAAAAGTTAAGCTTAGAATTTTTGTAGATGAGAATGGAAACGTTACCCGTGCTGAACGTTCTGAAGTGCAGACCCTCAACCCTGAGCAGGTTGCCGAAGCCATTGAGTACGTAAAGAAGGTTAAATTTTCAAAAGGCAGCGGTATCAGCGTGGCTTATCCTACCATTGAGTTTACAGCAAGATAATTGTACGAATAACGAATGGTTCCGAATTTGCGAATCAGTAAAGCCTGGTTTCGTAGCTTATAATTATTTTCATCGCCATTCGTAAATTCGTAACGATTAGTTATTCGAACAATGGAAACGTATAACGAAGTTCTTGAATATCTCTATGAGCAGCTGCCCATGTTTCATCGCATTGGCGCAGCAGCATATAAAGCTGACCTCAATAATACGCACCGCATCGCTGAGCTGCTTCAGCACCCGGAACAAAAATTTAAGTCCGTTCATATAGCAGGCACCAATGGTAAGGGCTCTACCTCGCACATGATTGCTTCTGTGTTGCAAAGTGCAGGGTATAAGACAGGGTTATATACATCCCCGCACCTGAAAGATTTCCGCGAACGCATCCGCATCAACGGGGAGATGATTCCTGAACAAACGGTCATTGACTTTGTAAATCAATACCAAAAAGACTTTGAAAAAATAAAGCCCAGCTTTTTTGAATGGACCGTCGGACTGGCTTTCGATTATTTTGCCAAACAGCAGGTCGACATTGCTATCATTGAAACGGGCCTGGGCGGACGGCTTGATTCCACTAACATAATCACTCCGCTTGTTTCCGTCATCACCAACATCGGTTTGGATCATACCAACCTGCTGGGAGATACGCTGGAAAAGATTGCTGCTGAAAAAGCAGGCATAATCAAGCAAGGCATTCCTGTAGTTATAGGGGAATCCGATCATCGCACAGCACAGGTATTCATTGATAAGGCAAAACAAACCGGCTCGGAAATATATTTCGCCGATCAGCTGCTGAGGATCGTGAAGAACGTTCCTGCTTCCGCCATCCCGGACTATAGTATATATGCAGGAAAGAATATGCTGTTTGATTTCCTTCATCTTGACCTTACAGGAAACTACCAGCTTAAAAACGTGCTCACTGTTATTCAAACCCTGATGGTGCTGAAAACAAGGGGCATTAAACTGCTTGACCGGTACATACGCGCCGGCTTAAACAATGTAAGGACGCAGACCGGGCTGATGGGGCGCTGGCAGACTATTAATGAACAGCCGTTAATCATTTGCGATGTGGGTCACAATGCCGAAGGAATTAAATACGTGGTGGAACAGGTTGCCTCAACACCTCACAAGCAGCTGCACATGGTTATCGGCATGGTGAACGACAAAGACATTACATCCATTCTTAAGCTGCTTCCACCGGATGCTTCTTATTATTATTGCCGTGCCAACATTCCAAGGTCACTGGATGCCACTGAGCTGGCAAAGCAGGCTACTGCCGCCGGCTTAAAAGGCAAACCTTTTTTTACTGTGGCTGAGGCCTACGAGGCAGCACGCACTGCCGCTAAAACAGAAGATCTCATTTTTGTCGGAGGAAGCACATTTGTTGTTGCAGAGGTGCTTTAATATAAATGGCACACGTTACTATTTATCCTCTTTTTATCAAAGTGCTATAAATTTTACCTTAAAAACAGTATTGCTTTTACAATAACAAAAATTTGCCCTTTTTTAGCAAAATCCATTTATAACAAGCTAATTTTTACCCATCATTTCAAATAAATTACCCATCACCACATAATTTTTTCCCATACTTATGATAGTGTTACCCATCACCACGACGTGGTTACCCATCCCTATGTGTTGGTTACCCATAACAAGTTAGTTTCCTCCTGACCCCACCTTTTTGTTTCCCATAACATTATTGTTTTTACCCATCCTCACATTGTTGTTACCCGTAACAATGTACTTGTTACCTGACCTTACATAGTTGTTACCCATCCCTTCCTAATTTTCACCCATAACAATGTTGTAGTTACCTGACCTTTTTGAAATGTTGGAGCTTAAAAATGCATTTTATTGGTAAAAACGCATTTTTTTAATAAAATTGAGAGTGAATTAGCTAAATTTTGGAAATTGAGCTCCAGGGGTTTTTCACTAAATGGAAACGTCCTACATTTCTGCAGGACGCTTAACACAAATTAAATGTAAAAACCTGCTAGAGCCTAAACCCAACACCAATTGTAAAAGTGGAAATGCCATAACCCAACTCTGAAAATAAAGCTATTTTAGGAGATACAAAATACCTTGCACCCAAGTAAAGTGAGAACCGGAGGCCACTGTTTTCGCCACTATAAGTGTAATGGTCCCATGCAGGATCATGTGAGGTGTATTTATAGCTAGCAATATTATAAGATATCATAACCCCGCCATAAAGATCCCAATCTTTATTCTCTATACCGTTATAATGATAAGCGCTTCTAACCCCAATAACAGTATAAGAAACCGTCTCAGAATAGTAGTGCAAATAATCATAAGAATAGCTTTTAAATCCCAGGAACCCACCTAAACTGATAACTCCGGGCCCTCCTACAGACCAATTCCCATGTTCATAGTGTACAATAATTGCCGGGCTTTGCGAACCGTCATCGAAGCCTCCATAGGAACTGCCAAAACCAATTCCTGCTCCCAGTATATTATCACCTTCGTGGAAGGCTTGTCCAAATGAAATGATGGGTTTAAGAATTGCTGTTAATACAATAAATGCTGTAATGATTATTTTTTTCATGATAACTAATAATAATTTGTGAAGGGTATTATTTTTATATTAAACTTTTAGTCTGAAATACTTTTTGCAAAAGTACATGTTTAAATATTTCAAAAACTTTTGCAGGTTTATTTTTTTGAACAATGAACTGCTATTCTATAGATAAGATATAGGTTTTCAAAGATGCAACCTTTCCAGCACATTGGGATCCTAAGCTTAGAATTCCACGTGGACAAGTTGTCGCG
>JADMIO010603825.1_pt1 | contig 116829 bp, 115 predicted proteins | sample 8958161 | NCBI WGS metagenome assembly JADMIO01 (sample SAMN16585339, study PRJNA669376) | soil metagenome | isolation source: Crop rotation soil | place: USA: Cullars Rotation, Alabama | collected 2011 | reverse complement strand
CGCGACAACTTGTCCACGTGGAATTCTAAGCTTAGGATCCCAATGTGCTGGAAAGATTTGGCGCATTACAAACCTGATTTAAGCTGTCTTTCAAGGTAAAAACAAAATGACCGGTCTCTTTGTATTTTTTTAATTCGTCGAACATATTTAGTATGGAATATTCAAGCTGTTATCTGAGCAATCTGTTCATTCAAAAAGTTTTGAAATTGCCTGATTTGATGATCAATTGCATCGCCAGAAGCATATTCCTGTACTATTGAAAAAGCGAGGGCCATCCTTTCTTTTGCTTTCGCTAAATATTCACATTTTGTCTTACTACGTGACCTTCCCGCCATCAACTCTATTATATATAATCTTTCATCATTGAGATAAGTGGATAGATTTTTTACAAGTAGCTTGTTTACCCATTCATTCAATGAAGATGGAGAAGAGCATTCGGCTATTTTGTAGGCTATTGAATAAACTTCTGTATTTTTTAGTGCATCTGCCTGTCTCTTAATTTCCGTTGCATAAAAAGACAGAAAACCAGGACTCGATTCTAATCCCTGAAGCTGGGATATTTCAGAAATAGAATCCTCATATTCATTAAACAAGCCCCGTGGATTATTATTTTGTAAAAGCCTCTCAAAAGTTACATATAGATTTGACAGCCTGTTTCCAATAAGCAGCGTCATTTCAGAGTTAGTCATTAGTTAAGTTTAAAGCGTTCAATACAAAAATCGATAATCCTTTTTCGCCGGCCATCTACATTGTCTTTATTATAATTCCCATTCTGTATCTCCCCGCCGATATTTCGTGTTTCATTCACAATGGATTTAAGGTAACCTGAAACTTTATTGATTGGTGGAAGATTGCTTACTCCGTTATTCAACCCTTGCTCCAATAACCCGAGATTGCCAATGCGATTTTTTTCATAATCATAATCTTCAGCGAATCCGTAGCTATCTACTTCAAAATTTGGATCTTTGCTAAAAATATGTTCAATCTGGAAACTTTTGTAGGTTTCAATTTCGTAACTGCCATTGCTAAATTCTGATAAAATATACTTGACAGCACCATTACCGTAAAGAGCGCCATCCAGGTACGTTCCCAAAACATGATTGTTCACAAATTTCTCACTGAAATTAATAAGGTATTCTTTTATTTCATCAACAGAGGGATTATTCTCTGCCACATGAGAGCTAAGCCAGTACATATCTGCAATAGGGTTTGTTCCCCGAAGTTTATAGACACGTACCTCAATTGCTTCAAGTACGCCCAACAAGGCATCCAATTTACTTTGTATGTAAAGTCTCACGACCAAAGGAAACATAGTGGCGGTAAATTCCAGGAATCTGAAAGGCTTGTGATAAGAAACTTTTGTTTCAATATCCTTTGTTAAATCAGCATAGGCTACCGCGAACGTTTGGAAATCCCGCAAATAATTGTCTATAAATTTCTCCAATTCTTCCGGCTTATCTTTAAGTTCGTCACAACTGATCTTAAGATTACCAAATATCGTTTCTGCACCATCCCGGTTATTCCACGTTTTTGGAAACAGCCTTCGTGCCGTATAATAATGTTGTGTGAATACTGTATTTTCTTCAATTCGCCCCAATATCCCGAGCTTATCCTTCCAAACCAAGAGATCATCGTAGGCGTCAAAAATATATTCAAACCTTTGATTGATAACACCATTAAGTTTCTCTTTTAAGTACAATGTGGAATACAGCATAAGAATACTTTTGGTTTTGTCAAGTATCCTAAGCGGTAAACCGCGGTCATTGATAATTGAAAACATTTTGACAGCCTGTGCCTGGTTTTCAACATTAAAAACCAAGACTTCAATTTTATCACGAATGAAAATAATCCTTTGCTCTATTTCCTGTTGCGAGAGCGGATTTGAAAATGCCAGGAATAATTTATGTGCTGAATACATGAATTGCTGGCTGCGCTTAATGATTTTGCTTTCAGAAATAGATTCCAGTTCAAAGAAAATGTTATTTAAGAATTCACCATCAGCCCCCAGGGGTTTCAGTTTTAAGTTGTCATTCGATCCGATAAAGGCTGCTTGCAAACCTTCCTTTACCGTTCTATCTTCTAATTTATCGATGAGAACTTTTAACAGGATGAAAATGGTTGTGATCCTTTGCTGTCCATCAATAATTTCGTAGATCATGTCTGTGGACAATCCAACTGTCTTATTCTCTTTAAACGAAAGTGTACCCAGAAAGTGTGTCATATTATCCTTTATACTTTCGTCAATATCCTGCCAAAGATCTTTACACTCGGTATCCGTCCAACTGTATTTTCTCTGGTAAGTCGGAATTATAAACCTGTTGCCATTGAAGATGGAACCTATTTTTTCAGTCTGGCTTTTATTAATTGACATCGGAGAGCTTTTTTATAAAATTTGTGGCGGTGAATAAACGTTTTTTATTATTTAGTAACCTAAGGCGTCGTATGATGGGTGATCAATGCTGCCCAAGTTTTTAATAAGATCACTTTTAAATAAAATATTTAGCGAATCCAAAAGTTGTTCAACCATAGTTAATGAATGACCTTCCTTGAGAAATTCAGGAGCTTTACCATATTCAAATTTATAATCTTTGCCTTTGTAGTTTATGGTAAGGCCCGCCGTCTTATGAAAATAAATACCGCCTGTGTGAATGGTATTTCTAAGTGTCCAAAAAAGAATAACAAACTTAGCTTCGTCTTTCGCCCATACGTTTTCCGTATCCTGATATAGCGTTGCAACTATTTTATGCAGACTTCTTTCTTCGCCCGGCGTTTTTCCTGTAAGCTGAGCATAATAATATCTAAATACTAATTCCGTTTGAAATAATACCGTATCAATTATGCTTTCACTTAAGGTTTGAGTGAAATTGTGAATATAGTTGTCAATCTGTTTTGGATCAGCATTGAAAAACCCTTCAAACTCATCTTTGTTGGTCTCCGCGAATCGCATATTAATTTTGAGGTTAATCAGCGAAACAGCTACCTGGCTTGAGATAATTTCAAAATGGTTCCTTCTGATATCCTTTTCGGGAAGGTTATCATACTCATGTAAAATAGCAATTGTTTTTGCATGAAGCTGTTCGAGTGCAGCTAATCCATCAGCCATGTTGGTTTAAAATTTAAGGTTTATCTAATATTATTTATGCAAAATTGAAAAGCACAAGCTCCAGCTTGATTGTCTTTTTTTCATCGTCAGGGTGTCGGAAAATATAAGAATAAGAAAAGTCAGCTCTTTTTCCCAAATCTTTTGCGCAAAGCGGATGCGATGCAACCGTTTCTGTTGCTGAAGTTATCACATCGGAAAACTTTTTATTATCTCTATTGAAAATAACAATAGCAACCTTTTCGTCTCGCCAGGTAACATATTTCTGCAATAACTGGTCAATCGCTTCAGTTAAATAAGCCGGGCCCTTCCACAATTTACATTCTGCCATAAAAACATTGTTACCTTTGTCATCCGCAAAAAGGATATCGGTTTTCCCACTTTGATTAAACGCTTCCGCCCTGGCAGAATGAGCATTTGAAACCGCATTTAAATGTGGAATAAAATAATCCCGGTATCTTTCTTCGTCAAACCTCACATTAAGCTCCTTAAATTTTTCTAACCCCTTCCCAAGCAAAAGAACATGATCAATGATCTGAAAATATGCTTTGTCACTTATCCCGGATATTGTTTCTGTCTTGAATGTGGGATCAATCGGGCTGCCTTTAAAATAACTGTCCATTGCCAGTTGCACTTCCTGTTCAGTCTCTGAGATATCGAATGCCCTCGATGGATATACTGTTAGCTCCTTTTTGCCACTTTCCTGATCCGTCAGGTTAACCTTTCTTACAGAATGTAAAGACTGCAAAATGCCGGCAATGGCGTCACGACTCGATTCATCACGAAGTGAAATATTTAAATATTCCTTTCCGTATGTTTCCCTTCTTGCTATGTCAAAAAATTTAGGGGTGACTTTATTTTGCGTCATTGCTTCAGATTTATAAATAGAAGAATCAATTTCCGTATATAATTCTTGCAGGGCCAGGTATTCGGCCATGTGAACGGCTGTTATTTCAAGATCCCTTCCACGACCTACGCAGTAGATACCTATTGCTTCAAATATATTCTTTAGCCTCTTATCTCCATCCCAAATCCTATTCACACGGGCAGGTACATAACCATGACTGTTTTCTTCCGGGTCATACTCCCGCATCTCTTCCCTCTGTTGAATTTTCAACAGATAGTCGTTTAACTTCCGAGTTATTGAATGCTTATACTCTTTCGGAACCCTTGATTGCTCCAAACGTTCCTCGTAGTTAATTGATTTGAGAAAATCAGTCTTGAAATCTATTTTCAACTTATCAAATAATACGGCATCAATAACCGTAGTATTACTGAGCTCTTTCGATAGTTCGTAAGCGTCCTTAAATCCTTTCATACTTACTTTTTCTTTTGCAGTCGTTTCTCAACCAATTCGAGCTTATCCCAACGATCCAAGAAATTTCCTTTTTTAAGGGAGGAAACATCAATGATACCTCTTGTAGAATACTGTTTAACTTTCGCTCTTGCTTCTTTACCTGTCGCAATGTAAAAATCAGGATTTTGCTGGTCGTTGAGGTTGACAAAAACATAAAGCACATCATCCAACACTTTATTTTTCATCATCGGCCAGCCTGAGCTTTTTCTGTTTCTGATTGCCTTTACCTGGATAGAAAATGTTTTTGTTCCTTTATTTGCAAACAGATCAATCGCTTTGGCATTGCCGATTGTCATACCCACAGAAAAACCTCTGCGATATAATTCGGCGGCTACAAAATATTCGCCGGCAAGATGTGTATTGTTTCTTTCCATTAAAAAAGTTTAGGGGTCAATAAAACTCTTGAAAACTTAAATATTATTTGCCCTTGATCTGGGATTTTTCGGTATAACCGTCATCTCTGCAAATGGATTTTTCTGCCCCTTGCCAAAAGCAATATTACCGTCTGTCTTTCTATCCACTCTCAAATAGATACCATCAGGAAATTCAATCCTGACGGTTTTCCTATATATTTTATCAACCATTACTAATTCTGCACAGCAACCAATGGTATGATACAAAATCATATCGCCGACTTCAAGTAAGTTATCTGATGTCATTGGTAATTATTTATTTGGAAAGTTGAGCTGCTAAAAGGGCACATAGCCACCGAGAAATTTAAGACTTAGCTTCTGCTAAAAATAGCAAATTTTGGGGCTCAGCTTCCAAAGACCCCCGCCAGGGTAAAAAACACAAGACTTGAAGAGGTAAATGAAATTAAGGGAGACTTTGCCTGAATCCGTCGTCCGTTTGCACAGTTAAAAACAAAGTAACATAGCAGTCTAAAACACTTACTTATACCTGCTCCATCGCCAAATCTATCACCATCTTCTCATCCACTCCAATCACCTCGGCCACTTTAATAAAATCCAGTAGCCTGAAAAGACGTGGATTCTTTTTCATCTCGACCATCCTGTTAAAACGATTTCCGGTTATATCCGCCAGGACATTTACTGGCACAAACTCAAATATCTCCCGGAATGTTTTGATATGCCCGGTCTCAATCAGTATTCGAATAGCGTCAAGGCGTGGGTCTTTTTCCATACAAAAACAACGATCATGATTCCAAAAGATACCAAAGCCTTATTAAAAGAACACTTTACTACATTTAAAGTGTAAGTCTTTTAAGTACAATTAGTAAGGGTATTTACCGTATTTGTCAAAGCGCCAGGAACGAAGGCCTTTTAGATGGTATTATAAACAGAGCGTCGGATTGCCAATTTTTTTATTAATCTTGTATCAGCTAACCGGGTAACTCCAACTCGATTTATTAAATCATTTTCCTTGAAATTTTGGGTCGTATCAGTTTGTGGCGAATGGTATCCCACATGCTAAAGTCAAATGTCCATTGAAGGCATTAGAAGATTTTTTATTTATACAAACTTAACTTTGAGTTCATATAGGCGGTCAATGTAATGGAAAAGACACAAGCTGAAACAGATTTAATGGAACGCTTCAGGGCAGGTGATCACCTGGCTTTCAGAGAAGTGTTTGACCGCTATTATCAGAAGCTTTGCTTTTTTGCATACCAGTTGATCCGTAGCACCGACCAGGCAGAAGATGTAGTGGCCGAAACAATGACCAAGCTTTGGAATAGACATCAGAATTTTGAACAGATCATGAGTGTACAATCATTTCTGTATGTCACTACCAGGAATGCTTGTTTGAATCTTTTACAGAGAGAATCATACCGGTCTGAGCGAGAAAAACAATTACTTCGGCTTTTGCAAAATGAAACCGACGATGATCAGGCCGCCCGTCTAATTAAGCTGGACCTTCTCAAATCCATTTACGACCAAATTGAATTGCTACCAGAGAAACAGAAAGCAGCATTTAAAATGTATTATTTTGAAGATCTAAGCATTGATGAAATTGCCAATAAATTGAATCTATCTCCTCAAACAATAAAGGCCAACAAATTCCTGGCTTTGGAAAAGCTTCGAAAAATATTCTCACCCAAAAAGGGACTTATCAGCGCCACATTTGTTATCTCATTGTTATCATGCCATTATTTTTTTCTGATTTTTTTCAATTTTGACTTGACCTTTTGCGTCCTCAACTGTTTTAGTAAGTAGAAAATGCCTAAAATAAGGCTTCAGCTTACTGAAACGCCTGCATATTTTTATTGATTATATAAGACTGGTATGCCCGAAAAAATGGATGATATAGTTGTGCTTCTGTCGAAGCACATTAACGATGATTTGTCTCCCAATGAAAGGCTGTTGCTCGATGAATGGGCAAACCGCTCTGCAGCTAACCGTAAATTGCTAAACGACATAGATGATCACGATGCCTTAAAGCAAGAGCTTAAGGATTTTGACAGATTGTGGAACTGGTTTGGCAAATCAATGTCTGCAAAATTTGAAAACACGCTGCCCGGCAAGCTCGTCGAAATGCAACAACCTAAGAAGCAGGCATGGTTTAAATGGATAGCTGCGGCATGCTTCTTACTAATTATTTCTGCATCATACTTTATCTTCTTCAATAAACAGAACGTCAATTCTGAAATCACTCCGATTGCTAAAACCAATGATGTGCCTCCCGGCACTTATAAGGCAAAACTTACTCTCGATAATGGTGCAACCATTATTTTGGATAACGCCAAATCCGGCGAATTGACAAAACAAGGCAGTACCGTTGTCTTGAACCAGGAAGGTCAGTTAGTTTACTCGTCTTCTAAAAATATTGCTTCCTCTGAAACGCTATATAACACTTTGACCACAGGTAGGGGCGAGACTTATCCCGCCACTTTATCTGACGGCAGTAAGGTATGGCTGAACAATGAAACCTCTATACGTTATCCTGTTGCTTTCACAGGCTCCGAGAGGCGCATCGAATTAAACGGTGGCGAAGCCTATTTCGAAGTCGTTCATAATTCCGCAAAACCTTTCAAAGTAATTGTGAATGGTACTGAGGTAGAAGTACTCGGTACCCAATTCGCTATAAGTGCTTTTCCTAATGAACAAAATACGAAGACAAGTTTGTTAACCGGCAAAGTGAAAGTAACGGCTAATGATGCCAGTTCTAAAATACTTGTTCCGGGTAACCAGGCAAATGTTGACAGGAGTGGCAGCATCAGCATTGTGAAAGATGCCGATGTACAAGGCTCAATTGCGTGGGTTCGGGGGTATTTTCATTTTGAAGAGGCGGATATGTCAGCCGTGCTACGACAATTAGCAAGGTGGTACAATATCGAAGTTGTTAATGAAGCTGGTATTTCGTCGGCAAAAATTCATGGCGATGTTGAGAGAAACATTCCTCTTTCAAAAGTGCTGGCTAATCTCGAAAAAATGGGCAATGTGAAGTTTAAAATTCAAGACAGGAAGGTCATTGTATTAAATCACTAAACTATATGATAGTTGATAAAGATAATCCGATGAAAAGCCTGCGTTGGTTTAACAAGGAAGCAGCAGACAAAGCCAAGCGGGATTTGAACTACTTGAAGCGACCCGGTGTAAAGTATTTTTTCGACAAGGAGAAGACAATTCAAGATGAACTTTTAGAGATAAAACCGCTTGGCAATAACGATCAATATCATCTGATCTGTGTTTCCAGAAGATTGGTCGAAGTTCCGATTGTTGAGTTCACACACTGGAACAATATAACATTTGACACAGAAAAGTATTTGAGCTGAAGGCTAAAGTTCTTTGATGCTTCATCCGAAACAAGGATCTGAAGCGGATTAAATACCGATTAATCCATTAAACTCAGTTCCACTGCCGGCTGGCCGCATTCCTTTGGAGAACTGACGACCGGCCGGTAGTTCGGTAACTGATCTAAAATGAGCAGTTAGTTTTGAATATAGACATGAATTTTTCTCATGTGATTGTTTAATTCCGTTTCTCTTCCCGCCATTGCCTGACCAAGCAAGGCGGGAGGAAAATGGAAACGAAAATGAAAGTAGCTCTCAAGATTATGTGAACTTAATAGCATTGCTGTAAACCGTTCTTCTTCACACTTCCCGTCTCTTATCTCTAAAGATACGATGACACTTTCCCGAAGCAGTAAGAAGGACGGTTTACAGAAATTAAAATAAAAATGCCTTGCGTTATTGCCAGGGGACGAAAACAATATCGAATATAAAAACCTTGCCATTACCAACAGACCTCATCACTTCCTATGAATTAGTTTGAGGTTAACGGATACTGAGAATCCATCTTTGCGATTTCCGGCAGCCCGCCCGGAAAAGTTGCAAAGTTGGCGGGGATAAAATCGATGACCGTAGCCGCACTGCAATGAATGAAAGAAAAATTAAAACTTTATAACCAGTAAAAAAGCCACAACGGATGGAGGCCGAAGTGGCTGACGGAAAGGTTAATTAAAAAGCTGTGAACGATTTAATCACCTTAACAATGCAAAACTATGCAACTGACTGCTCTTTGCCAAACTGCGCCTCAATTGGCAGGATCAAAAAAAGCCACTAACGATGATAAGGCGAATCGACATTTAAAAACAATATTGTTAGCAATGAAGCTAACGACAATCATATTATTCATTGCTTGCCTGCATGTAAGTGCAAGAGGCGTAACCCAAGTAACTTTTGCTGGCAAAGACGTTCCATTGGAAAAAGTTTTTGAGGCCATAAAAAAGCAGACCGGCTATTCCTTCCTTTATAACAGCGACTTAATTAAAAAAGCCAGGCCCGTTACAATTGATGTAAAAAATGTGCCCGTTGAACAAGTATTGACGGAATGTTTAAAAGGACAACCTTTTGAATTCAATATTGAAAGCAGAACAATTTTTATTCTTCCAAAAAAAAATGATCAGCCGACTGCCTTAAATAGTAACCCTCAAATAACGCACATAAAACAGATTGATGTCACTGGCAGGGTGCTTAACGAAAAAGGCGACCCGGTGGGAGGTGTAACCATCACTATAAAAGGGACAAATACAATTACAACTACTAATAGCAATGGAGAATTTTCACTTAAAAGTGTTGATCCAGAAGCAACATTGGTTTTTACTCACGTAAGCTTGGAGACCTTTGAATTGAAAGTTAGTGGTAGAAGCGAACTTGCGATTAGCCTTAAAACGAAAGTAAGTGCATTAGGTGATGTTACAATAACAGTAAACACAGGATATCAACAGATACCGAGGGAGCGGGCCACGGGTTCATTTGGTATAGTCACAAACGAACAACTCAACCGCAAAGTAGGGTTTGATATTTTGAGTCGATTAGAAAATGTTGCAACGGGTATTCAATTTGATAGGCGTTCGCTTCAACCTAATCAATTTGAAATTGGTGCAGATAAGGCAATTATTCGGGGAATTAGCAGTCTAACAGATGGGTTAACAACTCCATTAATTGTAATAGACAATTTTCCATATGAAGGTGATATAAATAACATTAATCCAAATGACGTTGAAAACATTACAATACTGAAGGATGCAGCCGCGGCTTCGATTTGGGGAGCACGTTCAGGGAATGGAGTTATAGTAATTACAACTAAGAAAGGAAACTATAATCAGCCATTTCGGTTGACTGTAAACTCAAATTTTCAAGTTGTACAAAAACCTGATTTGTTTGCGTATCCAAAGATGTCTTCAACTGACTTTGTAGATTTAGAGCAATTTCTATTTGACCAGGGACTTTACGACTTCTATTTAACAGATCCAACCTTTACTCCTGTTTCACCAGCTGTTGAAATAATGGATCAAAAACGGTCAGGAATTATCACTCCCGAAGAAGCTACAGCACGATTAAATGTATTGCGCAACAGAGATGTTAGAAATGACTTTGATAAATATATCTATCGGACAGGGGTCAATCAGCAATATGCTTTGAATTTATCCGGCGGGAGCCCTCGTGCACGTTATGTGTTCTCAGGTGGCTTTGATCGATCAATGGCTACTTTGGTGGGTAACGATTTTAATCGTGTTACATTCCGGACCGGGTCAAACTTTCAACCAATTCGAAACCTGGAACTTAATATTGCTGTCGCTTACACCAGAAGTTTATCAAATAACAATAGCCTTGGAAATATAGAGAGTTCTAACTATGTCCCTTTTATAACAGGTTTATACCCATACGCTCAGTTTGCAGATGAAAATGGAAATCCCTTTCCTATAGCAAAGGACTACCGACTTGGTTTTTCGGATACGGCAGGTGGTGGACAATTGCTGGATTGGAAATTTCGACCATTGCAAGAGTTAAGAAATAATGATAATAGAGTACGGCAATCTGACATTTTGCTCAATTTAGGAACTCAATACAAACTTTCTTCTTTTCTTAGTTTTAGTCTTAATTACCAGTATGAGAATATGCATACTGAAAATCGCATTTTTTACAGTACAGAGACTTATTTTACACGTGATCTTATAAATCGTTTTTCACGAATTGAGCCTTCGGGAATAGTTCGAAAAATTCCAGAGGGGGGTATTTTGGATCTTGATCATGCCGAGATGAGCTTGCACGTAGGTCGTGGTCAATTCAATATCAATAAGAATTGGAAAACGGATCATCAAATTTCTGCAATAGTCGGCGGGGAAATCCGTGAGAAAAAGACAACTATTCAAACTCAGCGTTTTTATGGCTTTGATGCAGATAGATATACGAGTTCAGTAGTAGATTATGTCAGTTTACATCAACTTTATGGAGATTTTGGTAACAGCACCATAACAGATCGCAGCAACTTATATCTATTAACTGACCATTTTGTGTCATTGTATTCAAATGCAGCTTATACCTACAAAGAGCGATATACTGTTTCAGCTAGTGCCAGGCAAGATGCTGCTAACGTGTTTGGAATTAAAGCCAATAATCGCTGGAAACCTGTGTGGACTGCCGGTTTTGCATGGAATCCTTATAAAGAAGCGTTTTACCACTCCAATGTGATCCCGTATCTCCGTTTAAGGGCAAGTTACGGGTATCAAGGAAACGTCAATAATGGTATTTCTCCAAAAACAATCATTACTTATAGTACAAGAAATAATATCGACAACTTGCCTTGGGCTTTTATTACAAATTCGGCAAATCCACAATTAAGTTGGGAAAGTATCGGTCAATTGAACCTCGGTATTGACTTTAAAATTGGGCAGCGTATTGATGGCAGTTTAGAATACTATCGAAAGAAGTCAAAGAATCTGCTTTTCCCCAAACCAATCGATCCAACTACAGGGGTGGCCATTATACAAAGCAATTATGCTGAAATGATAGGCAAAGGTGTAGAGTTTACATTGACTAGCAGAAATATAAAAGGCAAATTTGTATGGACTACAGAATTAGGGTTTACATACAATACGAATGAAGTAACTGATTATGATATAACTCTTGACAAAGCATTAAGAACTTCCGCTGTTACTGAAAGTAATTCTTTGTTTATTACAGGACGGCGAGGTAAATCTCCTTATCCAATATTTAGCTACAAATTTGCCGGATTGGATGGAACTACTGGAGATCCAATCGGGTACTTGGGCAAGAATACAAGCACTAATTATGAAGCTATTTTGACAGAACGTTTTGATACTTCAAGCAATATTATTTACCACGGTTCTGCAATTCCTACAGTTTTTGGTTATTTAAATAATGTATTTCAGTATAAGGGTATCAGCCTTACCGTTAGTATTGGTTATAAATTCGGATACTTCTTTCGAAAGAACGCTATAAATCATTTTAATCTAACCTATTTAGGCCGGCAGCATCCTGATTATGCAAATCGTTGGCAACAGCCGGGCGACGAAAGTCGTACTAATGTGCCCTCCTTTATTTTTCCTTTATTTGATGATTACAGGGACAGGTTTTACGCAGCATCATCTGCCAACGTATTTCGTGGAGACCATATAAGATTACAAAATGTTCGCCTTGCATATATGTTAAATGAGCAAAAAAATAAAAAATTCCCTTTTACATCCATAATGGTATATGGGAACGTCGAAAATCTTGGGCTGCTTTGGCGTGCAAATGATGAAGGATTGGACCCTGACTATAATTCCGGCAACGCTTCTTTTCCGCTGCCAAAAGTATTTTCAGCCGGTTTGCAAATTACATTCTAACCATCTAAACTTGAAAGGATGAAAAAATCAATCAAAATATTTTGTCTCAATTGCTTAATCCTGGCTCTGGCATCCACGTCATGTAAAAAATATTTAGAAGTTAAACAAAACCAGCAATTATCTACTCCCGAAACTTTGAAGGACTTGCAGGCTTTAATGGATAATGAATTTTTTTATAGATTCTATTTATTTGCGATGCAAGATGGGACAGATGAATTTTATTATCGCTATGATGATATTTTACGCTTCCCTGGTTGGATGATAGATGTACACACATGGGCATCGCAAACTGATGATGAACAGGATTGGGTAGAACAATATAATCTGGTTCTAATCTGCAACACGGTGCTCGACAAAGTAGATGAAGTTCCTGGAAATACAAGTGCAGCTGCAAGCGAGATTAAAGCAAGCGCTTTATTCAAAAGAGCATTATGCTATTATCAACTTGCTCAAATTTATGCCCCTCCATATGACTCGGGAACAGCTTCAACTGACTTAGGCATTGTTTTACGTGATGATGTAGATTTTAATGTGCCAAGTCAAAGATCAAATGTAAAAGAAACGTACGATAGGATTACTGGAGATTTGGAACTCGCTGCAACACTTTTGCCATCTACTATGTCCACAAAAACGCGTCCTAACCGGGCTGCTGCATTCGGATTACTTGCCCGGGTTTATCTTCAAATGGGGCTTTACGATAAAGCAAAAACTGCGGCTGATCAATCTTTAGCGATATATGATTACCTGATTGACTTTAACGATAATTCAGAAATTGACTATAGTAGTTATTATCCTTTTAAAAATCCGGATTTAAGGCATCCAGAAATTATATATTATCAACTGAACTACGGGTTAGGTGCTTACCCTTCAGCTATTGTTGATTCATTGCTATATAGCAGATTTGACGATGATGACTGGCGTAAAACCCTGTTTTTTAAACCCCATTCACTTGTACCGCAAGGTCATGTATTTACAGGTTCTTATCTGGCCGATAAAGCGAATTTTTTTGGGATAGCTACAGACGAAATTTACTTGATACGAGCAGAGTGTAATGCAAGGCTTGGCAACACGTCTGCAGCAGTTCAGGATTTAGAATCATTATTGAACAAGCGATATAAGACGGGAACTTTGCCCAATTTAAATCCGGCAACACCAGAGGCAGCACTTCAACTCGTTTTAAATGAGCGTCAGAAAGAGCTTCCGTTTCGTGGAGTACGATGGTCTGATCTCCGGCGTCTTAATAAGGACGGCACAATAAACGTAACTCTAAAACGCATTTTAAACGGTATTGAATATAGACTTGAGCCAAATGATTTGCGATATACTTTACTCATCCCAGCACGAGTAATGCAACTTGTCGAATTACAACAAAATCCAAGATAGATTTACAATAACGAAACAATAATGAATAAACATTTTTTTATCCTTGCACTTGCCCTTGTCCTGATAGCCTGCGATAGATACAGTGTATCAAATATTTCAAAACCAGGTAAAAATAATATAGATCGTTTAGAAAAACCATTGCATCCAGAGGTAACTGTGACAGACTGGCAAGTCATGTCGATGCGGATGGGACCGGAGGTTTGGGCTAACGGCAAAACAGAGATCGTATCCCAGATCGGGGAGGCAGAGTTTGAAGCGGTTAAAAATAACAATGATCACCGCACAATTCCTCCGGCTATGTCAGCCGCCACTAAAGAAAACAGAAGGAATAACCCAGAATATTTCAAAAAATTAGACCGCCTGCATCTCTATAAAATTGCCAGTTTTATGCACCGATCTAATGGCCAAGACTGGGGACGGATGAGTATTTTAAAAGCGCCCTATAAGGGCAATGAAGGTTGGGATGCTGAGGTGAAATGGGATTCGGTATATTTTATACTTCCGGACAGCGTAGTGACTGTCAAAAAATAATTTTAAAGCGGTACCCCATAATGCCGCTTGTGGAATACTTTATTGTTTTTCCAGTTCAGTGTTGTAAGAAGGACTGGTTGGGAGTGGATATTTGAAAGTTTTAACGCCTTCAGTTTCGTCATCCAGTGAATTGTCCAGGTCTGTGTCCAATGCGTCGAATGCTTTGTTGAATTCAGCCACAACGATCATGGCATCTGCACTTTCGATGGAGATCCAATCAAGCGTCGAAGTACCGCTTGACCTAGGGGGCGGGGTCAAGCTTACGGTATAGCTTGATGACGCACTATGAGGCCCGGAAATAAAATCGAAATAGACGACAGTATTAAAGCGAACTGAGAAGGAACTCAATAGGGCAGCGATAACAACAGCTGTGAATCCCAGGAAATTCTTTTTCATAAAATTCAGTTGATTGGTTAGTGAAATCGGGCTTAATGTTCTACTAAAATAGAAAGCGGCACCGTTGGGTGCCGCTTATTAGGGATACTTTATTGTTTTTCCAGTTCAGCGTTAAAAGAAGGACTGGTAGGAAGAGGATATTTGAAGGTTTTAATTCCTTCAGTTTCGTCATTCAGTGAGTTATCCAGGTCTGTATCCAATGCGTCGAAAGCTTTATTAAATTCAGCTACAGCGATACTAGCATCTGCGCTTTCAATAGAAATCCAATCGAGACTTGCTGTACCACCTGGACGTGAAAGTGGAGTCTGGCCTTCAACATAGTTGGCTTTGTCATCATGGGCTCCAGAACCGTCATAATCTTCATAAAAAGTGGTATTAAAACGAACTGTAAATGAACTCAATACCACAGCTATAATAGCAGCCGCAAATGCAAAGAAATTCTTTTTCATAAAAATTAAGTTTAATTGTTGATGATATTAAATGCCTACTCTAATTAGGTTTTCGGCTTCCCCTTTTCCCTTTATCTAAAGCAAGGGTAAACTTCCTGCATAAGCTGGCCAGCATCTGCAGGTTATTGCGCAATAATATTGTCTAGATTAACTGTAAACTGCGACATGTCCATCCTTACCTGCCTGATGTGATGGGCGCTTCTTCAATAATGAAAAAATAATTCCGATTATAGAAATGACAGCGACAACTGCGACAAGGATTCGTCTGTCGTTTTTTGCTATTTTATTGATTATTCCTCCAAAGTGATGGGGGTGTCGAGGGTAAACCCACATTATGCTTGCCGCAAACAGCATCAACACTAAAACCCCGATTAGTCCTATTACTCTTGTTCGAGGAAAGAATAGTAATATGACTACAAAAAATTCTGATAATACGATTAGCCATGCTATGATGGTAGAATTCTCAGTGTTCGCTGTATAAAATGCAAGAAGGTTTTTGAGACTTTGCAACTGAACATAGCTACTCACTAAAGTATGAATCATGAATATCAAAAGCAGTGCTGCAATTATTTCAGCGGTAATGGATGTCTGAGTCCCAATTCTCTTTTTCATAGTGACAAGGTATTTATCTCCGTTGGAGATGTGTAAGGAAAAGGTTTTGTTTAATTTTCAATTATCCGCCTGAGCCGGAAATTGTAATAATATATTTTTAACCGTTGCAAATCCTTTCAGGTGCTTGTTAAGTTCAAAGTATCTTCTGGTATATCCGACGAAATCATCCGGTGTATTTAAGACAATTCCGACTTCATGAAAAGTATCAACGTCGTCCTTTGCTATCACGGTCTTATTACGCATATAAAATTCAAGTGATGGTGCGTTTGCTCCCTCAATTGAGCAGGATATGGCGCCTTTGCCAGCTTGGTATAAACTCATTAGCTTTTCAAACGTTATTTTATCTAATGATTTTTGTACATCGTCAGTTATGTCAAATTCCTCAATAAAATCCGCATAATCGCCGCAGGCGGTAGTTAAAACAAGTTCCACGTTTGGCTCACCTTCTTCATGAGGCCAGAATCCATTAACGGAAAAGGAATCATCAGTTAGCCGGGCTATTTCTATTTCATTTGGGTTTTCATAATTACTTAGGTAATTATCCATAAACCTTTTTAAAGCCACTCTTATCATGCTCATATAGCAATTATTTAGACTTTCAAATTAGAGAAGCTGTATAAACCCTCGATAGATATCAGCGGCGGCGTACGGGCATATAAACCTTATCGTAAAAAGTTAAAAGCACTATTCACACCGAATACCTTGAAAAAGTATTTATTTGGACTCTTGCTATTTGCTGTGCCGGAGATAAAAAAACTGATTGTTGGAGACCAGGAGGAATATAACATCAAACCAACCATGCAGATCGATGGCTGTAAATAGAATGGTTTAATGGCATATCCCGGCGCTGATCATAACTGCCGGAACAGTTTATCTTTTAGCCAGGCGCGCCTACACTAAATCGCCAGCTCCTGAATTTGTTGTCGGTTTTCGGGTTGTGACTTCTGCTCTTATTAAAAACAACTGAGGAGCAGATTTCGTAAAGAATAGAGCCGGATTTTTTTCATACGGCCGGGTGTGGTTGCTATTAGGGAGTTATTAAAGAGAGTTGCTTGTTTTCTACGTGCAAATTAATACGAAGCATTTTCACTTTTTGGACATTCTCTTTCACTTTTTGGACATTTTTCAAAGTTTGCCCGGTGTATGTAACCGTTATATCAGCTAATCATCAACAAATCATGAATGTTCCTCTTTCCATTCGTTTGGTGCAACGCCATATTTCTTTTTAAATACAGTTGAGAAATATGGATGGGATCTGTACAGGCAAATCTTTGCGATTTCCTTCACCGGCTTATCGCCTTCTTCCAATAATTGTTTTGCAGCTTCCAGGCGCAGATCATCGCTGTATTCCTTCAGCCCCACGCCTTCCGACTCTTTAAACCATCGCTGCAATTGCTTTGTGCTAATATGTGCTTCTTCTGCAAAGTCATCTGCAGTTTTACCACTAATTGGGTTTCCGGCAAGATATTCTTTAATGCCGTTGACTATTTCCATAGCGTATTTGGGAAGCTGTTTCTTATTATCCTTCATAGGTTCCACCCGTGGAGAAGAATGAGAATCGTATTGTCTTAGTGGAGGGTTTCTTTTTCTTTTAAGTATACCGGAAAAGGAATTCCGGTTTTTTGTTTGCAGCGGCGGACTGGAGCCCACTGCCTGATTTTTTTTGCTCATGGATAAGGTAATTTATGGACAATAAAATGTATTGCTATTTCTCAACAGCGCCGAATAATATTTAGTTCAAATTATTAACGTAAGCCGTTAGTGCGGCGGGTACATTTCGTCACTACGGCATACAAGGAAACAGAGGGGAAAATCTTGTATGTCAGGGTTTGGAGATTTGCTTGATTAGCACAAAGATAATTTTATATGTTTCATTAGAAAAAAACTGGTTACAGAATTACACTTAAATGATAGTATAAAATTGCATTTACTACATAAAAAAACTTTATTGGTAAGGATTCCTGTTTACAGCAGATAGATTATATAACAAAATATATCAATAAGATTTTTTCCAGCTACAGTTGCCTTCGTTTAGTAAAATAGTTTTTAATGATTGTTTTGATGTAAAGCAATGGAGATGATCAATAGCGACAAACTGGTAGAAGAATTTTGCAAAGGGGATATAGAAGCTCATCACTTTTTCTTCCGGTTGCATGCCGATGAATTATACCGCTTTGCTGCCGGTGCAATTAAAGATAAGGAAAAGGGAATGCGCATAGTTCACGAGGTTATCATCAAACTATGGTACAGGGACAATTCCGGCCTGCGTTCCCCTTCCGATATTAAAGCTCTTTTTTACCGTACACTTCGGCAGACGTGCAGAGAGCATTTGCGATACAAAGACCAAAAAGACTATATCGCATATCGAAAAAGGATTGACGACTTTACAGAAACCAATCGTGACATTTTAGGCCAGGAAAAATTTGGAGAGATAGAAAATGCCAGCCAATCTGTAATTGATCGAGCCAGATCCATCCTTAAACTGGCTTTTATAAAACCCATGTCTGAACCTGACATTGCCCATCAACTAAGCCTGACCGTGGGCGAAGTATCTCACGGATTTAGAGTAGCCAGGGAGGTTATCCGTATCATTCTCGAATAAAATGATGTTTTCTTTGAAATATTTAATCAACTGACAACCTTTGATTTAGCTTATAACCGTCACCCTTAGTGAATAAAAAGGGTGTTTTCCTCTTAGTATAAATCGTCAATTTCATTGTTTCTATATATGTAATATGTTTCGGGAAAGGAAACATCGTCAATAATTCGCATTAAAAGAAGCAAGCACTTAGTTAAAGATCGTCCCGTATCGTTTCATTTATTAGAGGATAGATTTTCGACAATCTATCAAGCAGGGAAGTATATTCTCCTGCTATGATCGTTTCATTAAGACAGTCTCATTCTCTGATTGGATCGATCCCGATACGAGAAGTTTTTACAATATCAGCTATTCGCCGTAGGCGGATGGCTTCTAACCGGCTGCCTGGCCTTCGCCGAAAAGGAAGGTGAAGGTTGGGGGCTGGATCATAAAGGAAAATTATCACTATGAGCTTTATACATGGGTAAAGAGGTTTACCCCGCCGGTTGACTCAAGCCATTGGGTCACCGGCTTTTTACCAACACAATTAACCATTAAGAAAGGCATGGAAACTGCTAAGGAATATAAGGAACGCAGGTTGGCAGAACACATAAAAGAAACGCCCTGTAAAAAATTATATGGTGAGGGATCTGTACTCATTACAACCTCCGTAGGTGTATCGTTCAGATATTTGGACGATTCTTTGCCAGTTGAAACTACAGCATACGATTATCCAATTGCTGAGTTGTTCCAAATCTCAATTAAAGGAATATACCCTAAAAGCAATGTTTCAAGAATGCATATTCTTTTAGAAGTTGACGAATGGCTCAGGCACAGACTTCTTATAACAAACCGACAGTACCAGACGATGAGTGACGAGACCAGGAAATTTTGGTTCCAGGAAAGTTCATTTTGTGTTTGTGTATCCGATCCTGACAGGCAGATCAGGTACCAGCTAATGTTTGATAAGCTGAACAAATATTTTGGCGACCGACTAAATATTTCAGCACACTATGAAAGCCGAAGGATAAAATGCTTTTGCTTGGTGAGAAATTCTAATGCTGCAGATGTTGCTTCCAGGCGCAACCCGGTTTATCGAAGCGATGCAATCTGCATTGAAGATGCCAAGCCATCTGAATTTGTGGATTTGCTTAACAATAGCAGTAATAATCTCCTCGATTATGTTATTGTGGATGAAACAAATTTTTTGAAAAATATCAGCATTCAAATAAAAAACAATCTTTCAAAGATTGAAGTTGTCAATGATGAATTGCAGAACTATAACCTAAAATTAATCGAAGCGGTTCGCGATGTAGGAATGATAGTGATAAAGCAAACCGCATAAGATGGTTTTTATAGGTATCCTTGGCAGATACCTCAAGGAAAGGCCCGGATATTTCCATATCCGGGATGTTTCATAGCTCTTTGAAATGACAATTGCCTTTTAGTTTCACACTATAAAGGAAGTTTCGGTTCCATTCTCTAAGGGATTGGACTGGAATAGCCGGTTTCAATTGGTACGATACCTACCGAGATATTGAATTATTCGCTTGCATAAGCGAAAAGATTTTGTAAAACAAAACTCTCCACCTTGCCAATAGTTTCATTTTGCGCGGTGAACAATTTGGACAAAAAGGAGAAAGTCAAATGACTAAAAACGATTTCTAATACTCCGGGCATTCTTAATGCCTGGAGTTACTAACACAACGACGCAATCCTAATATATTTAGACAACACTACGGAGTCAGGCGATGGTTACGCCGGCTTTTTGATCGGGTCGTCGGTTGAATCACGAAGTAACCCTGCACATTGCTCTTATATTATAGATAAGAAGATAAGCCACGCAAGGATGTGGGGTTATTTCAAATTTAAAAGTTTGCTCCAAATATATCGGTTTGGATACGAGCATCTGAATTTTTAATACCAGTTTTTAAAGATAAAAACACTCGTATGGTTAATAATATTTTTCTGAATGCGGCTTTGAAAAACTTCGCTGATCTATCGTCAGACGAACTGAATGCACTGACTAGCCATATTGAAGTTTGTTCCTATGATAAAAAAGTGAGAGTAACAGATATTGGCGATCAGGAAAATCATATTCATTGGATAGCCAACGGCCTGGTAAAAAAGTATTTTTATTCAGGAAAGGACGAGGTCATTACAGAAATAGCGAAAGAAGGAGATTTGATCAGTTCATTTGCTTCTTTCATTACAGAAAAGCCTTCAGGTTTTATAATTGATACCATTGAGCCTACAACAATATATTCTTTAAGTAAAGTAAGTATTGAATGGCTTTGCAGTAACTATCCAGAATTGCAAAAATTATATTTAACAATAGTCATTGAAGCTTTTATAAGATCAGAAAATCGCAGTATGGAACAACGAGTGTATCCTACAAAACAATTATTTAAACACTTTATGGAAAATAATTTCGACTTATTCAGGAGGGTTCCGCAAAAGTACCTTGCCTCATATCTTAATGTCAAGCCGGAAACATTTAGCAGGCTTAAGCATCTTTTAATGGAAAAGAAAAATTTAAAAGTTCTTGTTTAATAGACTAAAACCCAATTCAATTATTTTCTTAACCAAAACATCAGCTATGAAACTGCTTACATTTTATGTTTTACTCTTGGTGTGCCATTTTGTATTTCTGAAAGTTAGCCCACTTGTAATATACAAACCACGCCCGCCACAAATATTTCTAACATAGATCCACTGGTTCTCGACATGTCGAGAACACATCATTAACGACCATTAAAACCTTGAACATGAAAATAGTTATTCCGCTCCTTACCTATATGGTTTTTTGTATGCCACTTCATTTATTCGGCCAGAATGATGCTCATTCCAAAAATGCTTGTCGCTGTTCAGGAGGTGAAGAAGACCCTGAACGGGTGACATTTTATGTTGGTGGTTCTGTCGGAATCACCAGATTGCTTGACAGAGATAATTTTGTTCACTCAGGTACAGGATATATTGCTGGCTTAATGGCAGGACTTGAGTTTGCCGCCTTTAGATTTAATGTGTTTTGGAACAAAATACAGTACGAGGCAACTGTTGGCGAGACCAACTATCGTATCCAGCACCAAACAATCATGCCTGGGATCCTTTTTCGTATACCCGTCATTTCATGTGACAAGTTTGAAACCGTCTTAGGCACGGGATTACACTTTCCTGTAATGTTTTCCTCGGGCCAGAGTTTGAATTATGGAAAGTTCCAGCCTGATGACGAAGACTTGCCATGGATGGGCATGATGCCGGGCATTCAACTTGATTTTAAGGTTTACAAGAAATATGAAATAGGTGTGACTTATTATGTCGCTCCGCTTGTAAATGTCGGCAGTTTTACAACTGATCCAAATAATTGTCAGCTATGGGTGGCCTATCACTTTTGACGATTTACGAAAGCGTTCTATAGTGCTTTGGTAAACCGCATACATAGGCCGCAAAGAATCTTGCTCAAATCCATTAAACCGGATGCTATGGAGAATGCAGAATCTAACGAAAATTTGTTACCTCAGGTTATTGAAAATACACTTGAACTCGGCCTTAGGGGTTCTACAATATCATTAAACGATTTCTTAATTGCCTCTGGAAAAACTGCGGCAGAACTAAGCGAAGTACTTTCGGATAAGATATGCTCACTTTCGGCTAACCGCGCCCAAACTATTTGGAAGGCTCTGGATGAAGAATCAAAATCTGAACTTACTTATCCTGACTACGGCTCCTTCAATTTGAGCCTGATTGAAAAATTAGGTCTTCCTGGAAGCAACCTTCAAAAAGCATTTGTTTCCATTCATGCCCGAAGTATTTTTGAACTCGATGCCGCGCCACTTTCAACACCAATCTATATAAATGCTTTTACAACCATTCAGTCTGAATTATTAGCGACCTGTAAACAATTGCTTTCGGCAAAACCCGGTAGAAAGGATCGGTTGATTGAGTTTCTGAGCAGCTTTGAACCGGAATTTCTTGCTTCTGTTGTTCGGCATGAAATTGCCAGGTACTTTATTGACGAAGAAGGAGCTCAATTTGAATTTGACCTTGTGGAAGATGAAACCGGAAAAGTAGTCGAATATACCGACGAGCATGAATCTGACGAAGAAACTGATTGGGATGCGGTGAATTATCCGCAGTTAGAGGCGCTTGAAGAATTCAATAGTATATTTATCAAAGACGGTACAGTCCCATCCTGTCTTGAATTTACAAGCTGGGTACAGCGGAATGCACATGAGACCTATGTCAACGTTCTAAACTTCATGACCTTTTTCGCTTCCCAAAGCGGAATACCTGTCTGGGAACGTCCTAATCCAACTGAATATGCAGAAAATAGTTTGGAGGAAAGGGAAATTGAATTAAAAAGTCGTGACGAGAATCGTTTTGCTCCTGATCTTGCAACGGCTTTCCGTGATAGATCAAATGGAAATGCGCTTGTTTCTGTTGAGTCCCAAAAGGAGTTTCACAGGATTATCAGAGTTTACTGTATCACCCATCCGCTAAAAACCAACTTTCTCAAAGTTGGTCAACAGGACTTCCAAGCACAAGGGAAAGTCATTGCTACTATTTTGGGGGAAGCTGGAATGGAAACTTGCTCCATTCAAACATTTGACCAAATAAGAAAAGCTGTGTGTGACGCTGTTGGCTTTACAAGCGTCAAACAGTGGGTTAATAAGCAATACAATCCACAACGCCTGATCATTTCTTCGGGAAATAAATGGGTGTTCGATGAAATGAAAGTTTTGGGCTGTGATGCGTTTGGTAAAGACGCCATTCTATTAGAAAGTCTTGAAGAAAGTAGGAGCCGGGTACAAAGACTTTACGGCTGGCTAAGCCTTGTAAAAATATTTTGGAATATTGCAGATCAGAAACGACGATTCACAGACCTGGCCACTATAAAAAACGATACTCTTTATTGGGAAGAAGATATTACCTGTTGCACTCTAATTTTTCAGTTGGTTTTAGAAACGGATAAATTGTTTTTTTCTCTTCAAGATGTTGGCCGATTCTGCGAATTAAGCAGGGGCCCTCAATGGGTTGATACCATGAAACAATCATTCAGGGATTTAGCAGAACAGCATAGTGCAATTTCGGCCCTTCCTATCTTTTATGAATACATTAATAACCTTTCGCAAACAGCAACGAACATATTTCGAATTGGCAATGTAATTAATCTTTCAACAAAGAAAGAAAGAGAAATAGTCGCGGCCGTTAAAGCTATCGCTGAAGAACATGTTGACATGTTCCTAGTTTCATTAGGAAAAAAGAAGAAGGACGAGAAGGAAGTAAAGGAAGAGATAGGCTTTCATTTTGCGTTTAAGACGATGACGGTACCTGGAATTAGCGGTTACAGAAAAGAAGCTGACAGCTATTTAGATTTCCTATGTCAGCAAGTTTTAATTCCTGATGGCGTTGATATGCTCGAATTTGAGCGAATGAAAAAACTTGTTAAATGAAACCGCTTTATTTTAAAATTATTGAAGAAAACAGGATGACCTTTAGTAAAGCAGTCAGGCGCGAATCGCTTGCAACAGTTGGCCTTTTAATTCGATCATCTGATAATTCATGGAAGACGGATGCACAGATCTTTGACCTCAGAAGAAGGATGGGCAAAAATATATTGCACTCGTAGAGAGCTGTCTTAAAAGTAACAGAAAGGAATTTGACGAAGCAAGTAACGAAGTGCTGAAACAGGCCGACGCTCTATCAAAAAAGGGCAAAAATGATTCTTAAAAAATAAACACTTAAAACATTTCAAGATGAAACTGCTTTCATTTTCTCTGGTTGCATTAATATTTTTCAAATCGTCTGCCCAAAGTTCCTTTCAGGGAGCCGGCATTGATACCAGGGGCACTGAAGCACAAGTACGAGACCTCGCCGCTGAGGTCAGAGCAAATAATAATATGGAGAGGAAACCTGCCAAGTATGACACCTTATTCAAGGACTACACGAAAACCTTTTATGTTTCAAAAGCAGAAATAAAAGACAGAAATAGACTCGATAGCATTTTCAATCTGGCAAAATATTATTTGAAAGAGGCAATGGATGGCGGCTATCACAGGATAATAATGTATGTACAGACAAAAGGCTTCTTTTATAAATACCGGGAACGAATATTTTATTGTGATAAATTATTTGAGGAACTAACCGGGAAAAAGCTAATTAGGCAATATCGGGTATCTCATCTTCCTTGAACTTACAATCAATTAATGAGACCGTTTTATCGAAAAGGAACTGAAGATGGCACGAAAATCTTTGCAAAAGTAGTCATCACTAAATCTGTGGCAACTGTTGATATTTTGATGTGTTCACCTGACAATACTTGGACCACTAAGAAAAAGCCTTATGACCTGACAAAAGCTGAAGAGAAAAGAGAATATTCAAATTTCTTGGAGCGGAACTTCAGCAGCAGCTTTAAAGAATTTGATACGGCACGCAAACAAATGCGTGAGCAATCAGGTTCCTCCTCAAAAGAAATAAAGAGCGAACCACCAGTGTCACCGGAAGATATTGTCAGGATGATAAACGAATCCAGAAACAAAAAAACCTAATGAGAACGAAAATCAATAACGCAACTCCATATCAAAATACCTTCTATGGAAAAGGCCCATAAAGTATAGACGGTTACTGCATTGTTGCCAGATTTTTTTGAATAAGTATTCGTCTGTACGGCCTGTAAATAGAATCCTAAAATCATTTGAAAGACACTCCCAATATTCCTTCTTTTCTTCTTTCCAGATAAGAGAAATTTCATAACTTGAAAGAACATGTGCAGGGTATGAAAGAGTTTTACCTTCGACGAATAGAGAGAGCTAAACGTATCAGGCTTCGGGTGACAGAAGAAAGATCTGCAGCTACCGTTTTCATTGTCACTTACTGCCAGCCGGAAAAATCGGATTTGCCGGGAACCTGGTCACTGGATGATAAAGTATTTAATCTTGCAAATACAAATCAGGCTAACGACTATCAAGCATTTATTAAAGGGTTTGAAGTGTGCTCAAAGTCGGAATATAAGTTTGCGTTTGCCGAGGCCAACAAGGCCAACCGCAATGTGAATTCACCTGTACATGTTTTTGAAATGGATAAGAGTGATCCGCCTAGAGAGCTTGCACATAGCGAGTATCCCATTCCCGCAATTATCCTGCTCAAAAAGATCGAGGCCTACGTGAAATCCACCTGCCATAGATAAAATATCCTACAAGAAGTTCTTTTTTGGGGGATTTACCTTATTAGCTTCTTCGATGTATTTCACACGAAATCTTTTTAATTCTGAAGTTATTTCCGCCAAAATCTCAGGCGGGATGTTATCTCCGTACTTTTCTTTCAACTGCTGCTGATACAACTGAAATTCTTTCAACTGCATTCTTGAGTTCGCCAGGAATTGTAAATTTTCATTCATACTACACATTTGGATTTAAGGGTCAAGATCAAATCGAAATTAAAGAATACCTTTTTTAAATGTTGTTTCCGGGCATTGACCGATAGTGTTGTGTGAATTTCAGAGTAACAATTGTCCATTTGTATGCCGTTTTTCAACGGTAGGTTGACTCTTATTTAACCTACTTATTTACACCTGTAAAACGCAGAGATGTGGGCGATATTTTGCATCCAAGAAAGTCTATTAATGGGATTCAACTGACCGAAGGTGTAAAGTTTGACGGTGAAAAAGTCCCGTGTAGATACCAAAAAAGTACCGTTTAATAACGGGCAGAAACAACTGTTTCCACAAGGACATTTATCGCTGAGATGTATTGCCTGAATCCGGCCAGTTTCAGTTGCATTTCTTAGACTGCCGTTTCGATCTGACAATCTCCTGCAAATCTCGTTCAAGTGCATACCGTCAATTGACCAGTATCAAAATGAAAGAATGTTTCAAAAAATACTTGAATCCTTTATTAGTAACCGGAACTGATTTGTGATTTTATATTAATGGTAATTTTTGAGGAGCCAACGTTATTCATTTAGCAGCGCGGATATATAGACTTTCTGCGCTATTGATTCCTCGGGTGCTGCGATCATATCATTGACCGTTATCCTTTCCTTAGCACCTTAAAGGCCGTTGTTGTTTAAGACAATGGCCTTTTTTAGTTTGTCCATCGCCATTCAAAAGTAACTTCAAACTTCTTTCCTGCACTAACTTTCCCGCATCATCCCCAGGAGCAGCTCCATGAATACAATTTTATGCGTACAAAAATGGTATGATTTACATATAGGTTTGGTCAGGCCCATTATTGAACTTTACCTGCAAATAAATAAAGCCTTTGAAACCAAGCATTATCAAGACCCCATTGGAGATTGTCCTTCCTGCTACGGGTATTTCCCCAATTTTTCCGGTTAAAACACCGGAATTCTGGCGTTTAAAGCTTTTTTGCGGCTTTTCCGGATTTATTTAAATTTACTTTCTGCCCCCACTTCCCGCCCGCCTATAAGGAGGATTTCACTTTTTAGAAGCGTTAAGAGTTTATACCTACAATTGAGTTTCAATGAATTCTGTTAATCCGTTGCGTGTTGTAGCTGTGGATGATCACCCGGCGGTCCTTCGAGACATCGAAGCGTTGATGGCCCAAATGGAGCACTTTATCCTTGTCGGTTCCTGTAGTTCCGTCCAGGAGGCGCTGGTATTAATTCCAGCTACCCGTCCCGATCTTTTATTGCTCGATATAAGCCTGGAAGATGGGACCGGCTTTGACATCTTAAGCCGTATTCCCAAAAAGAACATCAAGGTCATATTTCTTACTGCTTATGAAGAGCATGCAGTACAAGCATTCAAAGTTGGAGCGGCGAACTATTTAATGAAGCCTATAGATGACACAGAATTTAAGAATGCCCTCGATAAAGTACTCGAACTTCATAACTCCTATTCGAGAGAGAATTTAAATATAAAATATCAATTTCAAAATGATGCTTTTCCCCCAGATATTTCACTTAAATCACACCAGGGGATTTCGGTAATAGACCTGAAGGACATTGTTTATTGCCATAGTCATGGGGCTTACACTACTTTCTATCTAACCAACAATCAAAAAATCCTCACTTCAAAGCTGATCAAAGAGTACGAGGAATTACTGCCGCCCTCACAATTCGTCAGACCCCACCAATCCTATATCGTAAATCGCACCCACATAGAAACGTTTCGTCCGGATGGAGACTTATTGCTTCGAAACGGCGTAATAATTCCGGTTTCATTCCGAAAAAGAGAACATGTTAGATCGTTCATCACTCGTAAAAAATAAAAGCGTTATATGGCCCGGTTAACTTTACTTTCCGTTTTGCTTCTAATATCCTGTACAGCAAAACACAATACGGTAACTTCAGACCAAACTGCCGATTCGATCATAAACAATATCCAACGCCATATTCAACCAAGCATAAACCAAATTAAATATGAAACGGCTATTGAATATTTGGACAGTATTTATCCGAAAATAAATGCTTTCAATCACGATGGAATCATGAGCTCCTGGTTGCGATATAAAGGAGCAGCCCTCATGTTAAACGAACAGTACGATAGCGCAAATACTTATTTACGCCAATCTCATTTAATCGCACAAAAAGGCCAATCTCCCAATACGTATTTGATAAAAGCAAAAACAGAGCTGGCTAACTGCTTTATCCGACAACGCTTATATGACAGTGCACTAATATACGGATTAGATGCATACCAATTGGGCCAGCGCATTGATACAAGTTCTATTCCCAGGATCTGTACGGTTTTAGTTTATGTATATGAAATATTAGGTGATACAGCCAACAGAGCCAAATATTTATTTGAAGGCTATGGGCGTTCGACCGATCCCGAAAACAAATTGGTTTTAACCAATAACATCTTAAGATACTATTTTGAGAAGGGACAAATGGACTCGGGCATGATATATTTCAATAAAGTAAATGAAGATAGCCTTGTAAAAACAAACCTGAAGTATCAGATTTCCAATATGGCCAATATGGGCACGCTTTTATCTCAACAGGGATCATTGGCAGAGGGTGCCACTCACCTGAAATCAGCCCTGCATTTGGCCAAAGAAAATAATTCTGTGGACGAAAGAATGTATGTTAACCTGGCTCAAAATTATTTTATGCAAGGCAACTATAAACAGTCAACTCTTTATATTGATACGGCCTTGGCACTTGCCAGATCGAATGATAATTATGATGTTCTTTCAACTGCTTACGGCTTTCTTTCAGATATTGAATTTGCACGTAACAGAAATAGAGAAGCATACCGGGCCTTAGATTCATCCTATCTGTATCATTACAAAAATGATAGTATTTCGTTTGTTGAAAAGGCAAGTGAATTGGAGACCCGTTATGCCGTTAAAGCAAAAGACGAAAAGATATCCAACCTTGCATTTCAAAATGCAACGAATAACAAAATCAGGAATCAACAGAAGGTAATAATTACGTCAATGATTATCGGGGTCGCCTTATTGATTGCAACAACCATTTTGATTTGGAAACGCAGACAAATTAGAATGGAACTGAAAGAATTTGAACTAAAGCAAAGATTGCTGAGAACTCAAATGGATTCACACTTTCTTTTCAGTTCCCTGAATACATTGAAAGATTCAATACGACACGAGCAACCTGAAAAATCAATCAATTACCTTACTAAATTCTCCAGGCTTATACGTTTAGGCTTGCAAAATGCACAGAATAACTTTGTCACGTTAAAAGATGAAATCGCTGCGATAGAGGATTATTTAGGTTTACAAGCGGCAAACTTTGATCATCGCTTTAATTACCAGATTGATATATACGACGGCTATGAAAATGAAAATATATTCATTCCCCCCATGTTGATACAGCCTTTCATAGAAAACTCGATTTTGCATGGGATCTCGAAACTTTCACATGAAGGATATATACACATAAAAATTGAGAAAAAACAAACATCCATCCACTGTATTATTGAAGATAATGGCAAAGGATTGGCTACATCTGCTGTTTTAGAAAACAAGCGATCTCTGTCCACTACTATTACCCAAGATCGTCTTGATATATTGAGGCGCCAAACAGGTAGCCCCGCTAAACTCAATATAGTTGACAAGCAAGATATAAATGAAGGGCAGGGCGTCCGGGTAACTTTACTTATCCCATATCGAGCGGTTTAGAACTATCCACTCATACGGTTTTTTCCAAAATTCTCACGCTTATAAAAAATACTCTCACGGAAATTCAGAACCGAATTTACCGTTTCTCATTCACAGCTAATTTGCAGGAGATTACTGGGAATCGTTTCATTAAGCCTTATTGAATAACCTTAAAACCTGGCACTATGAAATCGTCAAAATCAGTCTCTCCGTTTTGGGAACCCTTGCTTGATCGGTTAATTGAACAAATAGCAGTGATCCAGAAAGAAGCAGGAAGTAACTTGTCACAGCAGGCACGAAAATCAATTGTTGTTTGTAGTGAGCTTATGAATGAGTTGCAAACACATATTTTAAGCCACAACTTTTCAAGCCAGGAAGAGGAAATATTTTTATTTAAAGAAATAAAGCCAAAATTTTACGGAAGGCTTATCTATTTCCATAAGTTATACAATATTGAAGTGGGTCTCCCGGTGGGGGGCTCAACCGATGTTAAAGCGCATTTTCAAAAGGAACTTGAGAAGATTAGGATCTTTTTTGAAGAAAATAGATTCTACTATTCTTACCATCGTAACCAGGAAACATTTCTGGATGACAAGCTGTTTACCCGCAATCGGCAAGGCGTTTTTCTTACGTCTCATATCTATGATATTAATGCCAATCCCGCATTTTCTACTAAATATGATTATGTTTTCTCAAGAATTTTTGCTCATGAGCTGCTTAGTGACTACATAAACAAAAGGCTATCCGCTTTAAATACCGAAAATATCCCTTCTTCGACAAAAGAAACTCCATCACCTACAAAAGCACTTACCTGGACAGATTCCAAAGTAGCTTTAATCGAATTAGCATACGCCTTTAAATCAAAAGGGATATTTAACAATGGTAACGCTACGCTAAAAGACATAACCGATTTCCTGCAGACAGCATTCAATATAGAGTTGACCAATCCTTCCCGGGATTTCCAGGAAATACTTCGCCGAAAAACAGGCTATACCAGCTTTCTCGATAATCTTAGAGAAAGTTACCTGAAATTTATTGATACTATTGAAAGCAAAGACCGCCGGTAATTCTTCTTCCGATCCCTCCGAATTATACCTTCTTAAAAAAGTTTTTCTAAAAAATCTTTCCGAGCCTCGTATCCCACTCTGATAACTCGCCTTTTCACGAGTACATATTTGCATTGAGAAGTTCACGAAACAATTTTTTGTAACAATAAACTCAATGCTATGTTTTTTGATACTACTACCACCTTATTGATAATTGGAATTGCTATTGCGATTCTTTGCGCAATTCTTGCCCTTGCCGGCAACAAAAATGTATTAACCCAAATAACCAAAGGAAAAGCTAACCCTGTATTACAGGTGAACAGGGCTTCATCGCCTGTGTTTCCGCCTGCCTTAATTGACAAACCTATAGATCAATTCAATGATCAGGCCGGTCTTACGCTTGAAAAAGAAATGCCGGAAGAACCTAAGTTTGAAATGGTGGATGATCAGGAAAATATCTTGCTGAAAGCGGCAGAGATTGTTGTTGAGAAGGTGCAGGATATAGTCAGTCATATCGCATCCAATCCGCCTAATCCACAGGAGGTATTTACAAAAATTCGATCAGTACTTAAAGACTACAGCCTTTTTCACAATACCGAATATTTTGATGCTATCAACAGCTTTGTTGCCGTAACAGTTGAAAGAGACTGTGGCATTCAATTTACAAAACAGGAGCTGATCCAATTGTGGGGGTGATCTTCCGATTTGCATTCTCCAAGTGAGTATTAGTCAGATACTCATTTCTCCAACCATTCTTTTTTCAATTTAAACCGACGGAATTATGTGCAACACATATAAAAGGGAGAGCTTATGCTCTTCCAGGAAAGCTATTATCATTCTGGTATTGCTATTCCTTTCAATCAATGGCATCAGCCAGGATGGCAACGCAGGCATTCAACAAGCCACAGATCTTGTGAAACAATATTTTGTAACTGCGCAAACTTTATTGTACGCTATCGGTGGTGTTGTAGGCATCGTTGGCGCCGTGAAAGTATATAATAAATGGTCGCACGGGGACCAGGACACAAATAAAACAGCCGCGGCCTGGTTTGGCGCCTGTATTTTTTTAGTAGTCGTTGCTACGGTATTAAAAGCATTCTTCAATCTCTAACATTCAGATCAATTCCTCTTTGTCACCCGGCAACAAAAATACTGTCATCGCACAGTAGCCGGTTGACGGGAGGACCCAACAATTAGACTATGGCAACAGTGTATGAAATAAACAAGGGAGTTAATCGAAGCCTGGAATTTAAAGGTATCAAAGCTCAATATATCATTTACCTCGCCATAGGATTGGTGATTGTGCTTTTGCTTTTTGCCATTTTGTTCATAGTAGGTGTCAATACTTATGCATGCCTATTCATAGTACTGTCACTCGGTACTTTCTTATATATAACTGTTCAACGCCTCAGCCATAAGTACGGGCAATATGGCTTAATGAAAAAAGCCGCTCAAAAGCAATTACCCTTTGCCATCGAATCAAGATCACGAAAACTATTCATTCAGTTAAGAGCAAAAGCGAAATGAAGAACAGAAAAAAGCTGGAAGAAATCCTGCCTATATATAAAGTAGAGAATAACTGTATCCTTTCCAAGCAAGGTGATATTACTGTTGCATTTGAAATAGAATTGCCGGAGATATTTACGTTATCACTCAATGATTTTGAAGCGTTACACCAGGCATGGGTAAAAGCAATCCGGGTATTGCCAAACCATTCTGTCGTTCATAAACAAGATTGGTTCACCGAAGATCGCTACAACGCTAACTTCTTAAATACAGAAAAAGGTTTTTTATCCCATCATAGTGAACGATATTTTAATGAACGTCCCTACTTAAATCACCGGTGCTATCTTTTCTTAACTAAAAAGCCCGATGGGAGGAGATTATCCAACTCACTTTTTTCGAATCTTATCCGCTCTTCTATTGTTCCCCAAAAAACTATTGACCACAAATTCATTGAATTTTTCCTTGATAAAACTGCTCAATTCAGAAGAATCCTGGAAGATTCTGGGTACATCAGCTTAAGGAGGCTAAACGATGATGACCTGTCGGGTAACGATGGCTGTCCCGGCATACTTGAAAGATATTGCTATTTGCTGCAACCGGGAGAAGAACCCGTGATAAGAGATATAAACATTGGAGAAGAGTTAAAAGTTGGCGACTTGAATTGTAGTCTTTTTACTCTTGCCGATGTTGAGGACCTGCCTGCTCTATGCGGCCCAAGGATCAATTATGATAAATACAGTACCGATAAAACAAAATTTAGTGTTGGCTTCGCAGCTCCCTTAGGTCAAATTCTTTCATACAATCATATCTATAACCAATATATAATTATAGATGACGCACAGGCTACACTAAAAAAGCTCGAAAGCAAAAGATTAAGGTTACAATCGTTAAGCGCCTACAGCCGTGAAAACGCTATTAGCCGGGAAGCCGTAAACAACTTTTTAAATGAAGCCATATGCAACCAACGCCTGCCCGTTAAAGCGCATTATAATATTCTCACCTGGACTACTGACAAACAAAAAGTAAAAGATATACGGAATGCGGTTTCCGCAGCTATGGCACAGATGGATGCCCGAACAAAGCTTGAAACTGCCGGCGCAGCCCAAATATTTTGGGCTGGTATGCCAGGCAATGGAGCTGATCTGCCATACAATGAAACCTTTGACACGTTTGCCGAGCAAGCTACTTGTTTCCTGAACATGGAAACTAATTACCGCAGCTCTTTATCGCCTATTGGACTTAGGTTGAGTGAAAGAATAAATGGACTGCCTGTTCATGTTGATTTATCAGATGAACCTATTGCCAAAGGGATCTGCACAAACAGAAATAAGTTCGTATTAGGACCCAGCGGAAGCGGAAAATCTTTCTTCACTAATCACATGATGCGCAGCTACCTTGAAAACGGGAGCCACTGCGTAATAGTAGATGTAGGACACAGTTACCGCGGTTTATGCGAGCTTGTCAAAGGATATTATTTTACCTACTCGGAAAAAAATCCTATTCGGTTCAATCCGTTCTTCTTAGGTGAAGAACAGTTAGACACAGAAAAGAAGGAAAGCATCAAAACGCTTTTACTGGCCTTGTGGAAAAAAGATAACGAAAACTTCAGCCGCTCCGAATATGTTTCCTTGTCCAATGCGCTCCAGGCATATTTTGATTACTTGAAAGATTCAACCAATGTATTTCCTTGCTTTGACACTTTCTATGATTTTCTTAAAGACATATTTTTAAAAAATCTGCGTAATGAGGGCATTAAAGAAAAGGATTTTGACATTGACAATTTTCTTTACGTTCTCAGGCCGTACTATTCCGGTGGCGAATATGACTATTTGCTGAATGCCAAAGACAACCTGGACCTTCTTTCACAGCCCTTTATAGTATTCGAGCTGGACAACATCAAGGATCATCCCATCCTGCTGCCCGTAACGACCATAATCGTCAGTGAGCTTTTCATTTCCAAGATGCGAAAGCTTAAAGGTATCCGCAAAATTATCCTGATTGAAGAAGCATGGAAGGCCATCATGCGCCAGGGAATGGCCGAATACATTAAGTATCTCTTTAAAACGGTAAGAAAGCATTTCGGAGAAGCTATTGTTGTAACGCAGGAAGTAGATGACATTATAAACTCGCCGATAATCAAAGATGCTATCATCAATAATAGCGACTGCAAGATCCTGCTCGATCAGACTAAATACATCAACAAATTCCAGCAGATACAGGAGCTATTGGGACTTACGGAAAAAGAAAAGACACTTATTCTCTCGATGAACAAGGCCAATGATCCCAAGCGAAAGTATAAAGAAGTGTTTATTAGCCTCGGTGGAGTAATCAGCAAAGTTTATCGCACGGAGGTGTCGCTTGAAGAATATCTCTGCTACACAACGGAAGAAAAGGAAAAGATCAAAGTACAGGCTTATGCTGAAAAATATGGCAGTATGAAAAAAGGTATCTCGATGCTTGCAAATCATATTCGCAGCAATGAAGCTGCATAAAAATATAAAACAGCTAATATGGTAAGTGTAAGGAAAATATTTGTGGTTATGGTGTTCAGCGCAGGTCTGACAACAATGCCTCTTTTTGCTGATGCGCAGTTTGTGATTTTGGACTGGATAAAAAAGGCCTCAGCTAAAGTAATCAAGGCTATAGATCTGAAAGTTCAGCGGCTACAAAACAGAACTATTGAGTTGCAAAATATCCAGAAGCAAATTGAAAATACGCTGTCAAAATTGAAGCTGGAAGAAATTGCGAATTGGACACAAAGACAAAAAGAAATTTACGAACAATATTTTGATGAGCTCTGGCGGGTAAAATCATTTATCGCCTATTACCGCCGCATAACGGAGATCATTGATAAACAAAAGCAGTTAATAAATGAGTACAAACGAGCTTTTGCTTTACTGCGCAATGACGAACACTTTACAGAAGATGAAATTGAATATATCCACTCTATATATACAGGCATCATAGATAAAAGCATCAAAAGCCTCGATCAGATATTGCTGCTGGTTCAATCCTTCACCCTTCAAATTTCTGATGCTGAAAGGCTGGAACTACTCAGCCGGTCTATTGATGAAATAGAAGAATATTCAACGGACTTGAGATCATTTACGCAGCAAAACATCGCTTTGAGCCTTCAGCGAGCAAAAAACCTTGAAGACGTTGAAACGATCAAAAAACTCTACGGAATCCAATAAAACTTATGAGCGACTTTTTGGACATATTGGATAATCACAGGGAGCTACTCCAGGAGCGGGGTTATGACGAGCTCGGGTTAGGATCGCCGGACGAGCCGGGCCTGTTTATGCGGAAACTGGAATTTCTTTTCTCTGAATGTGTCCGTAAATCAGAATACAATAACGAAAAGCAGGACTTTTTTATTGAGGCGTATGGTTTTTTCAATGATGACAATGATGTTGTCAGATTCAACTTCCACTATGAATTTAATCCGGCTACAAAAGATCTTGAACTGAAAAGTCTTTCTGCAAGATTAGACGACTATTCAAAGGTTTTCCTATTCTCCAGGAATACTTATGAACTACCGTACGCATCAAGGGTGTATCAAATACTCGACTCTGTAAAGCAATTAAATGAAGTTGGTTTAAATCTGCAGGATGTAATTGATAAAATGGTCAGTGAACAAGATGACTTCCTGAAGCAACTCGGTTATTACAAAACCTTGTTTGCCGATCCTTCGCATTTCATCAGGCATGAGTTAAGGGCTGAATTAGAAAAATGTTTCAATTATCAGCTTAGTGAAATTCAGCACATCAATGTCAAACGATATATCCATTTCGACTCCTATCAAAACATGCATTGCTCTTTTAACTACCAATTCAACGCATTAAATAAAACACTACACCTGGAGAGTATTGATGCGAGGAACGACAGTATTGAACGACATTTTTCAATTGGTAATATCCATACCTCAATTACTCTACAACAGATTCAACAGAGTCTAAAGGAAGCTGAGAGATTAAGCTTTGCCAAACAGTTGGCAGAACATTTTCCTGGAAGAAGCAACAAAATGAAATTATGAGCCTGTTTTATAACATACTGGAGGAGCAAAAGGAACTTTGGAAACGAAAAGGTTACGATGAAGTAAGTCTCAATTCACCCTATAAAGACGGCTGGTTTATGCGGGAGGTGGAGATAGGTTTTTCATTGGCTTCAAATGAAGCTCACAGGTTAAATGAAATAGTTGATTTTGATGTTAAAGCCATTGGTTTTTTTAATGGCGACCGGGATATTGTTGTTTTCAAGTTCCACTACGAATGCGATCCGAACAATTTAACCCTTAATATCAAAAGCCTCTCGGCTGAATTGAATGGAAAGCCAAAAGAATATGATCTGATAGCAAACGAAGATTTACCTATCGCAAAAACTGTCTATGAAGAATTGAAGCAAGGCGCAAGACTTCAAATCGCAAGATTAATCGCAAATCATACTGCGGGCAATATGAAAAGAAAACTATAGCGAACCAATAATAAGAATTATGAAGATATTGACTATGATAATAACCTGTCTCATCATTTCTCTTTCAGGCAAAACGCAAACATGGGATGAATGGTTTCGGCAGAAAAAAACTCAGCGAAAATACCTACTCGAACAAATAGCGAAGCTTCAAATATATCTCGGGTATGTAAAAAAGGGATACGATATAGCCCGTGATGGACTTACCCTGGTCAGCGACATTAAGAACGGCGACTTTAACATCCATCGGATATTCTTAGGAAGATTAAAAACGGTGAATCCGGTAATAAAAAGATATGGAAAGCTTGCTGAAATTATAGCCATGCAGTCGAGGATGTTTTCAAAGTATAAAACCCACTTTTCAAAATTCAGTCAATCGGAGTTCCTTTCAGAAAATGAGGTTGACTATATACATAGTGTACTGACGAATATTATCAACCAGGCTACAGCGGATATTGAGCTTTTAACTGAAGTAATTGAGAACGACAGGTTGGAAATGAGCGATGACGAAAGAGTAAAACGAATTGATGATTTGCACAAGGAAATGACTGAAAAACATAAAGCGTTGTTTTCTCTCATAGAGCATATTTCATTGCTTATTCATCAGCGACAAGCGGAGACAATAGATTTAAAACGACTTAAAAAACTCTACTAAGTATGAAAGCTATTCTTATCACCATATCAATATTTGTTTCACTGTTTGTAAGCAAACCGGTGCAATCACAGTCAGCCGAACTGGAACAACTAATCCTGAATGTAGAAAAGCTAAACCAGTTACGTGCTATACTCGATAATATGTACAAAGGTTACGAGATATTGACTAAGGGATATAACACCATTAAGGAGCTTGCCGAAGGGAATTTCAGCCTTCACAAACTATTCCTCGATGGATTACTGGAAGTAAGCCCAACCGTTAAAAGATACAAACGAATTGTAGAGATCCTTACAATTCAACAACGGTTGGTAAAAGAATATAAATCTGCACTGGCAAAAGTCCGATCTGCCAATATTTTCAGTAAAAGTGATCTTGATTATATCGAAAACGTATATGAAAACCTCTTGCACCGCTCTGGTCAAAACCTGGAGGAATTGCTTATGGTAATCACGTCCGGACAATTACGAATGAATGATGCAGAACGATTGAATGCCATTGACAGGATTTACGCGGATATAAACGACAAGCTGCAATTTCTGCGGCACTTCAATAACAAAACTCTGCTTGTTGCAGCCCAAAAACAAAAGTCTCTCCGGGAAATACAAGATCTAAAACGCCTCTATGGTATAAACGAATAGATATATGAAAAACATCAACATATTAAGGATTTCCCTTGTCGTATCAATAGCTTTATTGATTCCCTGCGTTGCAGATGCTCAGACAACCGGCACTGTTCAACAACTCCATAAAATTCTTGAAAATCTGTACAACGAAATGATAAAGCTTTGCCTGCCGCTTCTTGATGTAGCAAGGGCAATAGCAGGTTTCGGAGCATTGTTTTATATCGGCTACCGGGTGTGGAAACACATTGCCAATGCCGAACCCATTGATTTTTTTCCACTGTTCAGGCCGTTTGTGATTGCGCTCCTGATCACTTTTTATCCGCTTGTACTATCAGTTATGAACGGTGTAATGAAACCAATGGTAGTATCTACCGGCGCCCTGGTCAATAGTTCAAATGAAGCCGTTGAAAAAATGATTGAAGCGAGAGCGAAGTCAATCACAAATAGCGAAGAATACAAGGAATTAGTGGGCGGTCTGGGATATGAGAACAATGAGGACTGGAAGAAATATGAGCAGTTAGAAGAAGAAAAGGAAGATGAAGGGCTAACGCTCGGAAAGGCAGTTAAATTCACTTTAAGTCTCTTTGCCAACGCATTTTTTTTCGTAGTTAAAATATTCGTATCGTTTATTCTGCAACTTTTATATTATGCGGCCGCCCTCTGTATTGACGCACTAAGAACGTTTCATCTATTGATTCTTGCCATACTTGGCCCCTTTGTTCTGTGCCTCTCTGTGTTTGATGGGTTTCAGCATACATTACCTATATGGCTGGCCCGATACATTAATGTGTACTTATGGTTGCCGATAGCAAATCTTTTTGGAGCCATGATAGGTCGAATCCAGGCAGGTATGTTACGTCTCGATACAAGCCAGGCAGAAGCGGGAGATATGATCGGATTTGGCGCCACAGATATTGCTTACCTGATATTCCTGGTAATAGCAATAATTGGATACTTCACTATTCCTTCCATTGCCAATTACATTGTTCATGCTTCATCAGCATCCACATTGATGGCAAAAGTAAACAGTATGACATTCGGCGCAGGCAGAATGGCGGTAGGCGCTGCTATGGGTGGTGGCGCCGGAGCTGCAGCAGCTGCCGGCAGTATGAGCGGGGATGTACAGGGGAGCGACAAATATATTTATCCGATGGCAGATGCAGGAAATTCGGAAGCGTATGTTAATGATCGGGCAGGCTATCAGCATAACAAAATTTCAGGTAAATCTTAATCTCGTAGTCTATGTTCAAACAACTGAAAAATATAGATTCAGCATTCAAATACATACGGTTTTTCTCTATTGCATTTCTTTTAGCCAACTGCGTTATCTGTTGCTATGTACTTCATATTTATTATAAGGAAAACCAGGCTAATCGAAACCGGGTTTATATTCTTGCCAATGGCAAATTGCTCGATGCCATTGCCGTAAACCGCAGCGATAAAATAGCAGTAGAAATCAGGGATCATGTAAAGATGTTTCATTTCTATTTCTATAGTCTTGAACCCGATGATGCTGTTATTAAACGAAACATTACTAAAGCGTTCTATCTCGCCGACACTAAAGCAAAAACAGAATATAATAACCTCAGCGAAAAGGGATACTATTCCTCTCTCATATCGGCCAACACCAGTCAAAAAGTAGAAGAACCAGACAGCATATATGTGGATATTGACCGATCGCCCTGGTACTTTAAATATTATGGTAAGCTAAAGATTATAAGAGCCACTACGGTGGCCACCCGTTCACTGGTAACTGAAGGCTACTTGCGAATTACAGATAGAAGCGATAACAACCCCCATGGCTTCCAGATAGAAGGATGGACCATAACAGAAAACAAAGATTTAAGCATCGAAAAAAGGTGAGCATATGTTCAGAATGTTTCGGAAAAAAGAGGTTTCTGCAAAACCAAGTCCTAAAATGGATAAAGCTGCTTCAACTATTGCAAAAGCGATTATCAAGGTGCAAACCCGCATTGCCTGTTGGTTAAGCAAACAGGAAGAAACACTTACCATAAAACAAAAAAAATGTGCGCTGCTGGTCTTTTTTGTAAGCACAACCATCATTACGGGCTCTTTGCTATATCGAGGTTTGTTTCTCGATAATAATCATTCCCCAAATTGGTTGGAAATCCCAACCCTTACAATACCTAAAACTTATCCCATACCTGATTCTCTCAATCTCAATTTGCCGTCGCAATCAGAGGAGGAGAAATTATCAGATAAAAAAAACGATTCAATTCACCCTTAAATATTTCTATATGCAAATAATAAAAAACAAGAAACGAAAAGGATTATTGGTGTTATCAATATTCATCCTGTGTGTAACCGGCCTAACTGCTTGGTGGCTGAATAATGCTTATAGTAGCAGAAATCCTGAACAGACGAAATCCCAGGGCCAGGCGTTCAATACCAACCTACCAGAAGCCAATACCAAAGATGCCGGCAAAAATAAACTGGAGATCTATATGCAGGCGAGAAAGATTCTGCCAAACTGAAAGAGCTACAAAAAAAAGATTCGCTTGAAAGAAGATGGTATAATCCTGGCCCTGAAGAAGATGTTTTTGCCAACGAATATACTCCGAAACACAGCCAAGATCGGCCTTCCCATTATTCAGGAAGTTCAATTGCGCAGAACGAAGAAAAAGTAAATAACCGTTTACAAAAACTTTATAAGGCCATAAACGAACCAAACAATAGTGATACAGAAAAACCTTTACCGGAGCAAACGGGCTTTGATGATTCAAGGTATGCAGAAAATATAACTCAATTGGAAAAATTGCTTTCACAAGCCCAAAATAGCGATACTGATTCCAACCAGGAAATGAAGCAATTGCAATCCGTTTTAGACAAAATGCTTGACATTCAGTATCCCGAAAGGGTTAAAGAAAGGCTTTCAAAAAATATTGAGAAACAGGCTAAAACAATATATGAAGTAACTACCAATGAAGGTGCTTATCAAAACGATTCGGCAAGAAGTATAATCTCTGAAAACTCATTTTGGGGGTTGAACGAAGAAGAGCTTTTGAGCGATTCAAATGATATCACAACTATATCGTCAGTCATTCACCAGGACCAGCTATTGCAGGACGGTTCCGTTGTTAAACTCAGGCTTCTTCAGGATGTTTATATTAACGGCGCTAAAATTCCCGCAAACAATTTCCTATATGGCGAATGTACATTGGGAGACCAACGCTTGTATATCCATTTCAATAGCATCGCTTTTAATAAAGCAATTTATCCTGTGCAATTAACAGCGTTTGACATTGACGGGATCGAAGGCATCTATATTCCCGGCGCAATTGGCCGTGAAACCGCTAAGTCTGGAATAAACGATGCTATTCAACAGATGCAATTGGCTACACTTGATCCTTCTATCGGAGCACAAGCTACATCAGCCGGTATACAGACTGTGCAAAAGCTACTAAGTAAAAAAATCAAAAAGGTGCAGGTCACGGTTAAAGCAGGACATAAAATGTTCCTGAAGATGAAAGCAACTAAATAATATTAAAACTCAAAATATTTATTATGAAAACAAAATTATTAATCCTGATTCTTTGCATTTTATTCTTTGCGCAAAGCCAGGCACAGTCATTGACTAATCATTTACCCGGAATCGCCAGCATTACACCTTATCACCTTGAAGTGGGATATAACGTTACCACGGAGCTCATATTTCCCGCACGCCTTGTCCCATCCGCAGACCGTGGAAGCCGGGACATTATCATTCTGCAGGAAAAACCAATTGATAACATTTTAAAGGTTAAAGCTGCTAAAAAAGATTTTTTACCAACCAATCTTCACGCTTACACCACGGACGGAAAGGTTTATGTATTTCGGATAACTTATAAGGAATATCCTGTACACACCACGTACGATCTTTCGAAGATCCAGTATGAAATTGACTCTTTAGCCTATGCTATTGTAAACAGCAGCATTGCCGATCCCAATTTATTAAAGGATTTAGCAAGCAATGCAAAAAATGAAAAAGTTTTCTTTTCCCGTAAGAGCAAAAAGTATGAGATGAAGCTGCAATTGCGCACCATTCATGTTGCCAAAGACAATTTATTGTTTGGGTTTAAAATTCTCAATCGTTCGAACCTGGACTTCGATGTTGATTTTATGCGCATGTACATACGTGATCGTAAACAAATAAAGCGATCATCCATTCAGGAAATTGAATTATTGCCAGTGTACAAAGACAATATTAAAAAGGTGGCCGGAACCGGGAAAAAACGCTTCGTAATTATTGTACCAAAATTTACCATACCTGACAAGAAGGAATTTCTTGTTGAAGTATTTGAAAAAGATGGTGGCCGCCATATTTCACTAAAGATCAAAAACAAACATTTACTAAGAGCAAAAGCATTCGAGTGATGCCTATGAAAACCTCCATAATCGATGGTTCTTCCAACCGGGTTGCTGATGCAATAATACAGTATGCCGAACAAGAGGCGCAGCTTTACATCAGCAACCCCCTGGAAGGCCGTCGTGATCTGAGGGACATAGAACTGAAACTTCAGTACTATAATAACGTTTATAATAGGTTCCGGAGAAATGCTACCAGTGACGAAAAAGTTTCATTGCATTTCATGCGCCACGAAATGGGTAAAATGAGAGCCCGCCTTAATCCTACCATGCTCAACCAAATTCTCTATTCTCCTGTCGGCAATCGCATACGCAACTTTATAAATGGCAATAACCTGCTCTATGCAAAGTTGAATAAAAAGATTAAAGAGATTCGGGCTGACTTGGTGAAGGAGCACAATCTCCAGGCCTTGTCTTCCAGTGTGAAACAAGCAGGTTTCAAGATTGAAATAGAAGGGGCACTCAAAAAAATGATTGATCAGGATTTTCCGGCATCACATATTCGCTATGCAGATGTACATTATCCAAAGACAGATTTTGTATTGCATTTTCAAAAAGTACCCGATACCGATCTTTATTATTTTGAAAAATTTGATGCCATTTCAAGACCAACGCTGGAATCGCTTTTAAGTAACGATCCATCCTGCAGGCGGCATACATTTTCCTTATTAGACCAAACTCTATTTACGGCTGGAGAAGCAGCTAATCTTTTAAATGGAAAATGTGTTTGCAAGAATATGGAGGGAAAGGAAAGCTGGTTGATGTTGGATGCCACCAACCAAAACCAGCAGCAACCATTTAAACGAATTTCATTTAACCTCGAAAAAGCATTAGACCGGCTACCAATCAATTTAAATTCTTCTCAATACCAGGCATTGTTGCAAACCCTGAAGGCCGGCAACTCAAAGGAAGTAAGTATTAATATCAATAACAACCCAGTTAAATACATTATAGAAGCGGCCCCCAATAGAAAAACAATTGATGTGCTCGATAGAAATGGCCAGCTCGTAGATATAAATAAAATCCTCAGCGGAGCATCCGACAATTTAACCCGCCTGGTAATGGAAAAGGTGAATCATCAACAGCAGGACATTGATCTTGACGCTTCTAATAAAAGACGAGTAAAAGTCAGATAATCAATGCTTTACAATTTGGGAGGCGCTGCACCCCAAATCTAACCCTACCCAATACAAAGTAGTATGGAAATCGAGAAATCATTTATATCAGATATTAAAAACATTCTGACCAGTGCCAGGCAAAAAACTTATGCAATAGCAAATAGTGCTATGCTAGCAGCATACTGGAAAGTGGGAATGCGCATTGTAGAAGAAGAACAAAAAGGGCAACGGCGTGCCCGCTACGGCACATCCCTTATCAAAGAATTATCACGACACTTAAAAAGTCACTTCGGAAAAGGTTTTGATGATCGGGAGCTGCGACGTATGCGCCAATTCTACCTATACTTTCCAAATTGGGATTCCGTTCAGCCCGAATTGACCTGGACGCATTATTGGTACATTCTGCGGATAGAGAATGAAATCGTCAGAAGATGGTATATACGGGAAGCAATTGATCAAGGATGGAACACCCGGCAATTGGATCGCAACATTAATTCAAGGTATTATGAAAGATTATTGTCAACTCAAAAAAATAAAGAATCAACAGAACCAGCGCCTAATAAAAACAAACTGACTACTACCGACCTGGTGAAAGATCCTTTTATGCTGGAATTTTTAGGCATAGAACGACCGGAAAATTATTCAGAATCTGATCTTGAAACTGCGATCATAAATAAATTACAGTCATTCATACTTGAACTGGGCAAAGGCTACGCATTTGTTGCTCGGCAGTACCATATCCGTACAGATACCAAAGAGTTTTATATTGATCTTGTTTTTTACAACTATATTTTTAAAGCGTTTGTTTTGCTGGATCTCAAAATTTCGGAGCTAACTCACCAGGACATCGGGCAAATGGATATGTACGTTCGCCTGTGGGATGATCTGAAAAAAATAGAAGGCGACAACCCTACTATCGGCATAATTCTTTGCTCTGATAAAGATGAAACAGTTGTAAAATATTCCGTATTGAATGAGAACAAGCAGCTTTTTGCAAGCAAATACCGTTTGTATTTGCCTGATGAAAATCAGTTAATAAATGAAATTGAAAGAGAAAAACAAGTCTATCATAAACTACATGACTAAGACCCTTTAAAGAACAAATTATGAAAAATACTGAGCCAAGCTGTTTATTCGCTTACTGGTTACAGAACGAGGAATGATTTTTGAATATTCAAATATTCACCGATTTAACGCTCGGACAATAAGTTAAGATGCAAAATGAAATATAGAATAAGCAAATTCACTTATCTGTTAACCATCTATCTTATTCATTATGAAATGCCAATACCTTTTGTTTGCAGCATTACTGCTAATTGTAGGCTGCTCCAGTGGACTTTCCAGGAGTGAAGCCTTTCAGTTGCTTGAAAAGGAATACCCAAAAGAGTTATTTTACCAAGTATTCACAGGAGACCTAAATCACGCCCAAAGAATGGAAAACGAAGGCTTTGTTACCAGCGGCCTGGTAACTGTTGATACTAAAGTTACGTTTCCCGAACTCTTTATCCATTTTACGAATAAAGCCGATAACCTATTGTTGCCAACTCCAGAAAGTGAAAAGGCACGGGAAATTCAAAGAGTCAAAACTGGAGAGTACCATTTACTAAATATAACAGGCGTTAAGAACACCGATAAAAAAGCAGCAGTCGAATATACCATCGAGGTCCGGAACCGTACGCCTTTTGCAAAGCTTCACAAGAAACCTCTAATAGACAAACAGCAAAAAACGAGAACAGCTTATTTTATCAAGTATGATGATGGATGGCGATTAGATAAAACAGAAGGCTTGGAATATTTACTTGAATAGTTCCTACCATAAGTAATAATTCTTCCAAAAAGAACAAGGGCAAAAAGGCCGGCGAAGTTAGTCAGGCACCCCGAATCTGCAAGGGCCAACACACAAAACCCGCCCGGGCACACCGCACTTCCATTTCTGTCGGTGTGTGTCCGGACGGGTTTTGTCTGCCTGCGCACAGCCCCTTCATTGGGCCCTTGCTGTTTCGGGGTCCCCGCCTGACTGTTTCGCGGCCTTTCTTTTTGCCCTTGTTCATTTTTTGAAAAGAATGGACAAGACTGAAAAAGAGTTTAGTAAATTTTTTCAGTTTTAAAAATTCGGTTTATGAGCTATGACGAAACAACTGTCGTAAATATCCGCAACAGCTCTTATGATCAATACATAGGCAGGGCAGGTAAAGGCCAAGATGGATATTTCGGAAATCCTTTCAGATTAGATGTAGGTGAACCAAGAGGCAGCACTCTTGAGAAATACAAGGAATACTTTTATAAACGACTTGCAAATGATCCTGAATTTAAAAGAAGAATACATGCTTTAAAAGGGCTTGTATTAGGATGTTTTTGTAAACCACGAGACTGTCATGGCGATGTAATAGCTGAATATTTGAACACTTTACCAAATTAGGGTTCCCACTCAGCATTGATGCAGCCCTTGTTCGCATCATTGATATATAGAACTTCGACATACTCCGAACTCACGCATTATACGTGCAGTCGCTGCTTCAGCCGACAATGAAGCAAGTAACTCCTTGTGCATTTAACATTTCTCATTTAAAAATAAAATCTATGGATAAAGACACTCAAGTCAGAAATGGCTGCATTACAGTCATTCCCTATTTCGAAATTCACCCGCCTTGCATAATGCAAATAGTGGTAAACAAACTTTATTTCTGGCATAATAACGCGTTCAATCATCCGATCAATGATGAAACAATATCCCGGTTTCTATTGCACGTAAAAATGTTTGGCGCCACAATATTTCCCGAACGGCCTGAAAAGGGTTGTATATCGCTTGACGGAGATAAGAGATTCGATCCTGGTGAAACAATGGTCAGCCAGATACATTATAAAGGCGACGTGATCTACTGCAGGAGCTAAATACTTCAGCATTCACTCAATGCAACATTATTTCGAAACCTATTCACTCATTAAATAAAAAAATATGGCTAACATGAGTAAAGCGACAACAACTGCCGATCAAAACGGTCAACAGGTTATGGCAGACATAAAACAAGATGCCGGAAAAGAAATAAAAGAGCAGATTATACGAATACCGGTTGATGACATTGAACCCAACCCCAAACAGCCAAGAATTGATTTTGACGAACAGAAGCTTAAGGAGTTGGCTGACTCTATCAAGCAGCATGATCTTGTGCAACCAGTAACTGTTTCAAAGCTACCATCTGGAAAATACCGTCTCATATCCGGCGAACGACGCTGGAGGGCAGCGAAGCTGGCCCAACTTAAAGACATTCCTGCTTATATAAAACCAACAGGTGATGATCAACTGCTGGAGTTGGCGATATTGGAGAATCTGCAACGAGAGGATTTGAGTCCAATGGAGCAGGCAAGGGCCTTCAGACAATTAGCAGAAGAATGTAAACTGAATGTAAAGGAAATAGGCTTGAGACAGGGGAAGTCGGAATACTTTATACGCCAGCAAATAAAACTCACCGACTTAATACCTCAATGGCAGAAAATTTTATCTAAAGATGGAATTTCAATATCGATAGCCTTACAAATCGCCGTTCTGCCTGAAGCATTACAGAAAGACATCTATCAGAACAGTGTTTCCAAAGAAGACGAGAAAGCCGAAAAACCGAAAATTCAAATTAACCAATACAATTTGAATCAATACCAGGGAATGCTATCGGAAGCAAACTTTGACACAACCGACCAGACATTGGATGCAAAAATGGGTGCTTGCACAACTTGTCCTTTTAATACTTCGTGTAACTCATTATTCCCGGACGAAGTTAAAAATCCAAAATGCAATAATATCATCTGCTTTAACAATAAATCAGCAATTCATCTTAACAGGGAATTTAAAAAGGCAAAAGATGATCCAACGATTGTTTTAGTTTACGAAGCGTATAATGTGCCAGATTATATTAAGAAATTAAAAGACGAAGGTCATGAGATTTTAAAATTGGGATATAGTGATGATTGCAAAGAAATCAAAGAACCTCAAAAGCCGGAATGGAGAGAATATGAAAAGTGGGCAAAGCGGAAAAATCTTTCGGGCAAAGAGATTAAAAAGAACTTCGATAAGGATGTAGATAATTACACATTTAACAAAGAAGTGTTTGATAAATACGTTGCAAATGGACGTTATAAGAGGGCATTTATCGTGTACGATGGTCATAATCGGCAAACAGGCAAATATGTTTATGTAGAATTAAATGACAAAGAAGAAAAAGTAAAAAATGTTCAACAAGCCATAAAAAAGGGAGATGCAAGCCTTGAGCAGATTGCAAACGAAATCACCAGGCTACAAGAAAAGGAAAAAAGAGTTATAGAAATCGGTGAAGAAAACGTGCATGAAAAGATTGTCCAGGCATTAATAAACTATAAACCATTCAAAGAATTACCAAAGGCGCCAAATCGGACAGATGATGTCCTAATAAATTTTTTATTGCTGGAATGTCTGAGCTATTCTACTCGACCCATAGTAGAAAAGATTATTAAGCAGCCAAGCTCTGGTAATCTGAATGTGTTTTATAAGTGGTTGGAATCACTCTCCAGACAACAAAAATCATTCTTAGTGCGGCAGATTATACTTGACAGGTATGGAAGTAACCTACCCACTACAAGAGGTGGGTTTTTGGTCAGGAAAATGGCGGAAGGTTTAGGTGCAATACCAATCTCATCATTTGAAAAAGAGGAAAACGCAGATACAAGAAAAAAACAGCAAAGATTAAAAGAAAGAATTGCTGAATTGAATAAACAAAAGAAGGGATTAGTTTCCTCAAATAAAGCAATCGTTAAAAAAGGATCCACACAGCAGAAAGCAAAATCAGCCGCATAGTCTAAGTCAGGCAAGATCATATCGTACCGGACGCAAATATTTTCAGCTTAATTCATCTAATTCAATAACGACGAAGAAATGCTGATTGTATTTGCGTTCGCATTTTTTAATGTTAATACACAAGAAATGAGACCTTCAAAATTATCAGAGTTCCTCGTCTTTTCAATTGATAACAATTTGCCGGTGTTGATAACAGGCAAACCGGGGATTGGTAAATCGGATATTGTTGCACAGGCGGCAAAAGCAGCGAAAGCTAACCTAATCATTTCACATCCTGTAGTAAGCGATCCTACAGATTATAAAGGACTGCCGTTTCCGAAAAGCGACGGCACAGCAGATTTTTTACCATTTGGCGATCTGAGTAAGATTATCAGTGCCAAAGATAAGACTGTTTATTTCTTAGACGATTTAGGCCAGGCATCACCAAGCGTACAAGCCGCCTGTATGCAACTATTATTGGCACGCAGAATTAATGGTCACAAAGTAAGCGATAGTGTAACATTTATCGCTGCAACTAACAGGCGTGAAGACAAGGCTGCTGTGAATGGCTTGTTAGAGCCAGTCAAATCTCGTTTCAATTCAATAGTAGAACTGGAAGTAAACGCAGACGACTGGATAAAATGGGCTTTGCTCAATGATATGCCTACCGAGCTAATTGCGTTTATTAGATTTAAACCTGACATACTCGATCAGTTTAAACCAACAAAGGATATCATCAATTCGCCCTCACCACGAACTATAGCTGCTGTCGGCAAACAACAGGTTTTAGGGTTGCCAATAGATTTTGAGTTTGAAGCATTTTCAGGAGCGGCGGGAGAAGCATTTGCGACCGACTATAGAACGTTTCTTAAAATGTTCAGGGAATTACCATCATTGGATGAAATCATTATGAACCCTGACGGTGCACCTGTACCTACAGATCCCGGAACACTATGTGCTATATCTGCTGGGCTTGCCCATAAGATGAGCGATCAGAATATTGGCGCCATCTGCACATACCTCAATCGCTTACCCGAGGAAATATCTGTTGCCTGTATAAGCGATGCCACCACAAAAAAACGTGAGCTATGCAATACCAGGGGATATATCCAATGGGCTTCAGACAAATCTGAAATATTAACCTAAAAAGTATCTATGAAGGGGCCAGATAAATTACTAAAGGCAAAAGTTCAGCTAATATTAGAACAACCATTTTTTGCCACATTGGCGCTCAATATGAAATATGTAGCTGACTACGCAGTTGAAGCAGCTATTACGAATGGGAAACTCATAAGGTATAATCCCGACTACGTGGATAGGTTGACAGTTGAAGAATTAAAGACTGTAGTAGCTCACGAGGTTCTACATACTGCCATGCTGCACCACACACGTAGAAAAAACCGTGAAAGACGAAAATGGAACCAGGCCGCGGATTATGCAATTAATCCACTTTTGGCTTCTGCAGGATTCAAATTACCAGTTGATTGTCTCATACATACGAAATACCAGGGTAAAAGCGCAGAACAGATATTTAGCTTGTTACCTGATTCACCGAACGATGAGAATAATCCTAATGGCACTGGCGATGATACAGCCGGAATGGGCGAAGTTGAAGATTTGCCTGATAATGAAAACAAACAAGAAGTGGAAGTTCAAATAAAAGAAATGTTAGCGCAGGCAACAATGGTTGCAAAACGCAAGGGCAAACTTCCGGGAGATATTGAAAGAATCGTTAGTCAAATATTGCAACCTAAAATTGATTGGCGTGAAACATTAGCAAGATTCATCACTGAAATCACCAAGAATGATTATTCGTGGACAAAACCATCAACAAGATACTTACATACCGGGCTTTATCTGCCATCCCTGGAAAGCGAAGAAACTGGCAAGGTCATACTATTAGTTGACACTTCGGCCAGTATAGATATCCAAATGATTAATCAGTTTGCCGGTGAAGTCCAGGATATCGTAAACACGTTCGGAATTTCCTTACAAGTTATCTATGTTGACAAAGAAGTAAGGGAAGTGCAAGAAATAAATCCTGATGAACAAATCAAACTCCAACCCAAAGGAGGTGGAGGGACTGACTTCAGACCGGGTTTTGACTTCATTGAAGAGAAAGATCTACAACCCAAAGCTGTTGTTTACCTGACTGATGGTGAATGCGACAGTTTTCCAGTTGATCCGGACTATCCTGTTCTCTGGGCACAATTTGGAAATAGTGAATTTGCACCCCCATTCGGCGAAGTCATACAGATATTATAGCCACACGTATTAGTTAACACCAAAAAACTGACAAATGAAAAATTTATCAGAAAAGGCTCTATTGGTCAACTTAACCATAAGTCAATGGACCGGTAAAAAATATGATAAGAAAGTGTCGAAACAAATAGAAAGAGATCATAACGCTCACAACGCTGGAAAATTCAATAAGACACTAATCGCAGAGGACGAATTAAAGAAAATCCAAAGTATTTCCAATACTGCCAGATCATTTTTACGTGACAATACCTTACCCTGGGGAGATAACGGAGATAGGCTTTTGCCATCAACCAATTATTTCGAGTTTATAAGCATTTACAGAAAACACAAAGATTACTTTAACCTTGCCGTTAACAATTTCATTCAACAATATCCTTCACTCAAGGCTGAAGCCAAACGCCGTTTAAACGGAATGTATCAGGAAACAGACTATCCCCCAACCCATGTCATGAAATCCAAGTTCAATATTGACATCTCTTTTATGCCGATTTCAGATATGAAGGATTTTCGCCTGGAAATTGATGATACTGAAGTCCAAAACTTAAAAAGCCAAATCGAATTGGAAATCAATAACCGGATATTACAAACTACTAACGATATGTGGTTGAGAATAAAGGAAACGGTCGGCCACATGGTTGAAAAACTTTCAGAAAAAGATCCCATTTTTCGTGATACGCTGATTGAAAATATCCGTGACCTAATAGAAATATTGCCCCGGCTCAATTTTACCAACGACCAGAATATTACCAAAGCTATCCAAAGTATGAAAGACTTACTTGTAGCCCCTGACAGTTTAAGGAATAATGTTCAATTGAGAAATCAAAAAGCCAGGGAAGCAAAAGCCATTTTGGATAAAGTCAGCGATTTCATATAACCACTATTTCAATCAAAAAGAGAAGCTTTTTATGAAAAGGGCACTAAACACATATCGCATACTATCATTTGAACAGGCACTGCGAGAAACAAACGACACGAAGGAGTTCTTGAATATAGGACCAACACCTTATAATGAAAAATGTACCCAGGCTGGAATAAATCACAGCGACGGTATTTTCGAATGCGCAGCGTATATCCGGCAATTAAGGCGGATTTACGGTACTCCCCCAGAAGGTTGTGAGTTCTTCATTGTACGAAATCAACATGACTCTGGGGCCTATTATGACGTAAACATTTTCTACAGTACTAATTTGTCGCCAACAGTTGATAGCCATTCTTCAGGGGAAGATTATGCGTTAAAGGTCGAAAGTGGACTGAGTTTTTGGGATCATGAAGCTTTACAAGAATTAATCGAAGGTGAACACCACTTGTATGTAGCACGAATAATCAATTTAAATAAATCTGCATAAAAGGCAAATAGATTGTAGCCGCAGAATCAGGTTCAGTTCTTTTTAATTATTCAATCATAAAACATAAATCAAAATGAAGCGGTCAAAAACAATCACCAATTATGTGCTGATAAAAGCAGAAACTAATAGTGAATGGGACTGTTGCGGTTTTGCCATTATAAATCTATCTGATACATGGAGAAATGCAATGAAAAGGCGGTTGATAAAAATTGAGCTATTTCAACAAGACGATAGCTTTAGCCATCATGCTTATTGGGATGTCAGTGTTAACTTCTACCAAGATGGCATTAACGTGGAAGGTTTGTTATCCAATGAAGAAAATTGGGTTTTCGTGACCGTTAAGAAAAAGGAATTAGAACGACTCACAACCCCCGAAAATAAACTGGATGCACACCAACTAATTCTTACAAAATATGGAGGAGCATATTTTAAAGCCTACGGTGAACATACGGGCGAAGAGTTCTGGACGGAAAATTTCGACCCCGAACAATTAATCAACAAAACAGTTGTCAAATGAACAGAATATTTTTAAGTGTTGGAAAGGAGTTTAATGACACAGAAGCCAAGCAAGCCAAGGTAGCAGTTGCTATTAATGCATTACAATGGTTTGACTTGCCTGCATCTGATCTACCATTCAGTCAGGGACAAGCTATTAATGAATTGATAAAGCAAATGGGAAATAATCCCGATAAAATTGGTTACGGCATTTATGACAATAATCTCACACTTCTCGGTATGAGAAATAATTATTCGAGAGGCAAAGTGCTTAGGGCTACTGTGTACGCTATTGATACTGGTGTTGAAGTTGTAGCCGTGGCTGTCGACGAAGAAACCACCCGAGATAGTCTAAAGTGATACTTCTCTACACTTCTAAGTGAAGTTTCGCCTTTCAAAAAATCAGTAAAACATATTTGTATGGCACACTCCAACCGCAAGGCTGGTCAAAATCGTATTGATCCCACTAAGCGAAGAAACGATTTACCAGCTAATTCTTCCCATCAGAAGAATCTATTCGACGTTGAAGTGATTTCCAGGAATATAAAAGAAAAAGCGAAAAAAGAAAGTGACTATGTCTTTGAAATTCTTGATGCACTTACCGCACCGGTATTAACATTCAGTCAGCCGTGGGCAAATGCGATTCCGAAAAGAATGCTCGATGTTGTACCTCTCGCAAGAATGAAAGCTCTTTTAGCAAAGGAGGAATTAGCAACGTATGTCGAATGCGTCATATACATATATACTCGTACGCTGGAAGCACCTATGGATTCTGAATGGACTGACATTTATACCCATGTCAGTTGTAAGACCCTACAGGAGTGGTTTGGTGAAAATCATTGGGAAGATACCAAGGCCCCGAAAGAATTAGATTCCTGGCTTCAACAAAAACTCAATGGTTTGCGCAAATTCATCTATGATAAACGCCGTGTGGTGATTCAACGACAAATGAAGAATCAAAAACAAAAAGAAAAAAATACGCCTCAGAAAATAGAAGTTCCAGAGAATAATCAACACCACAAATCAAAACCTACAGAAAATCTGCTCTTTGATTTTACTAACAGTGTTTTCAAATAAATAAATCCACCGCCAGATGGAAATAGTGACAATACTTGGTGCAAAGTGTGTATTAGAATTTGGATTCTATTCAAATAACACAATTGCTATTACCGCATATCGCGTTTCCGATAGCGAACCGTGGTGCGGACCAACCATTAATTGGGAGGAGAATTTTCAAGGAACTCATTACGCTAAGAAGTTCCAATTTCCAGTAGTCATCATAAAAAATTATAGCGAAAATGAGGGTGTTTATCAAGACCTCGTCGCCTCAGGAGTAATACAACATGGCGTATATCTCGCCGGTTCAGGGGGAACTGTACTCGCTGCAATACTAACCGATAAATGGAAGGCGATTGCCGCCGAGCAACTAAAACGATGAAGGGAAACCATATTTACTTAATATCAAATGACACATATGCACCAATATTATTTTGTGGCGATACTCACGGCACACATTGAACTAACAGACGAAGAATTTGAACTATTGTTTAATGAATCAGCCAGGCACTACGACTATAAAGTAAAGACTTCTACAAAAGTAGGTGGGTTTTTATTTGGCTTTCAAAATCAAAGAAACTTTGCAAATGAGGTCGGGAACCAGACTATTTAGTTGAATTTTCTGAAAATCAACTGAACCTTATGATGAAAGCACTCGAAATGAATCACACCAAAGAAGGCCGAACGTTATATACTCGACTATTAAATGTTTTCAAAGACCTGCAGCAACAAACAGTTCTTGTTAACAAGCCGCTTAATGATATAAAGTTTGTAGGACATTTTACACAGAAATAACACAAAAGATCATTGCGGCTTTTGTAAATCTTGCCTCTCAAAGATATACCGTTTCTCAAAATATTCTATCACCTACAAATAAACTATATACAATATGAAAATAAAAGAAGCACTTGTCATCGCGGCTGATCTATTTATTCAGCGCTTTACTGACCAAAGTATTACCCTTCAACAATTAGAACAATATGCTAAGGAAGAATTGGAATTGCCAGCTCACTTATCCAAAAAGTTTGCAACTGAGGCCACCAATGGTCAGCCGACAGATTGGTTGAATACTCTGGAAGATTATAATCGATTTTTTACCTGGTATTACATCAACCACGCTTCAAATGTAAATAGCAAAAATTAAGTAATACCGCTAATTGAACTAGGGTTCCTGCTTCAATGCAGCTTTTTTAAAAGAAAGCTGCATTGTTTTTTAAAACTGATTCTTAAGTAAAAAGAACATGACTGATTTATTAAAAGCGGCCTTTGAATATAAACAGGCAGGTATGTCTATTGTTGGGATAACCAATAACAAGAGAGCTTTTCCCTGGCATTGGGGAAAATACCAAAATGAAATAATATCAGATGAGTTTTTATTTAGAATATTCAGCAATTCCAACGTCATGGGCATTGCCATTGTTTGTGGGAACATTAGCGGCAACCTGGAGGTTATTGACATGGATACCAAATACGACTTATCAGGAACTTTGTTTGACCGATATTGCGAACAAGTATATAACAATTCGCCTGAACTTTACCAGAAATTACCAATTGCCATAACAAAAAACAAGGGGTACCACTTTTTTTACAGATGTGAAGAAATCGGTAATTATTCGGCTCTTGCTAAACGACTTTGTACCGAGACTGAAAAACAGGCTAATCCTGATGAAAAAATAAAGGTGCTAATTGAAATAATAGCAAAAGGCGGATATGTAGTTACTCATCCTACTATTGGATACTCTTTTATTCAGCACGATCTAAAAAAAATCCCCTGCATTTCGCCGTCAGAAAGGCTATTACTGTTCACCATTGCCAGATCGTTTAACGAGTATTACGAACCCGAACCCATAATTATACATCCACGCATACATAACCACGATCCGCAGAGTCCATTTGATGATTATAACAGCCGAGGCGATGTACTATATGCTTTATCTGACCTTTTAGTGCGGCATGGTTGGATAAAAGTCAAAACAACTTCAAAAAGGACCTACTTCCGCCGGCCTGGAAATACTGATCATGACACATCAGGCGACTATAATCATCAGCTTGGGCTATTTGGCGTAAAGAGTACGAACACAGATTTTCAAAGAGATAAAGGATACAAACCTCACGCAGTTTATGCCATACTCGAGTGCAATGGTGATTTCAAGTTAGCTGCAAAGAGGCTGCTTGCCGAAGGATACGGAGTACCGTACAGAGACAGGTAAGGTCTATTCTTCTAACCGAAGGGTTAATCGATCTGTCGCTAACCGAACCGAATGAAGATGCTATATCCGATTCACCTCTTCCATTTGGTTTAAAGCAAAATCAATTTAACAACATTCAAAACTTCATGGAGCTGCCTGCGCCATGACAAAACTTTTATTTATATGAAACAAGCTAATAGCAAAATCACGGAGCAAACTGCAAAACCAAACCTGTTTGCGACCGCCAAAAAGGTGGAGCCCAAAAAAGAAAGCAAGAGTAAACTTCCCTCTTTGCCTATAACACCCGAGTTAGAACAACAATTAAAAGATTATACCGAAGCTAAAGCCCAGTTCAAAAACTGGGAGGCAAAAAAGGGAATTGCAGAGGGCTTCATTAAAGACAAGGCGAAGGAGTTATATCTGGATGAATATAAAAAGCATGGCCGCAACATAGGATCGTTCAAACTGGGTGATGTTACCGTCAGTATTCAGGATCGGTATGCAAAATTGGAAGACGATGTAGCAGCAATCGTAACTCAAAACTTTCCAGACGTAGTAGAAAAGAAAACGGAATACCTGTTTAATCAAGAAATTTTGGAAAAGCATATCAATGTAATTAGTGAGGCTTTGCAAAATGCAGACATACCGGAAGCAGATTTGAGTTTGCTTATTGAAGCAAAAGAAGTAACAAGTGTCAAAAAAGGTACAATTGACACTCTTGCCACCTATGGCGAAAAAATGAACGATGTCTTCCAGGCAATTTCACCAATAATTTCCATGCGGTAAACTTTCCGACCTAATACTATTTTATGAGCATCTTTTCAGCATACAACGAGTTCAGATACATCTATCCACCCCGTGCTGAATCAGCAATAGATCCTACGTACTTGAACAATATGGGTGATGCGTGGATTGCACAGCCAAAGTATAATGGAAGTTGCGCTGTTCTGTTTATTAAAGGATATGAAGAATATAGAATCTGCAATAGAAATGGCGAGCCCCTAACACTGCAAATGCCCATCAGATATACGGAGCTTAATGATAGCAGTAAGTACATGGTTCTATGCGGTGAATATTTAAACAAAAACAAAATTGGGGAAGGCGGCGCCCCTTTTAATCACAAGTTTATCATTTGGGACATATTGGTTTGGAAAGGTGAGTATTTGGTAGGTAAAACCGTTGAAGAACGACTTCATATCCTGTACAATCTATTTGGCAGCAGCAGGGGATTTGTTTCCGACAAAGGTATAGCCTTGTTCAACCATCTTCATACTACCCAAGTGAAGGATGTTTTTATGGCCCCATCGTATCAAAACAATTTCAAAGGGCTTTATGATGAACTCATTCAAACTGACTTATACGAAGGCATCGTCCTCAAAAGGAAATCAGCTAAACTGGAAGTTGGATCAAGAGAAAAGAATAATTCAGCCTGGCAGGTAAAAGCAAGAAAAGGGACAAAGAACTATAGTTTCTAATAGCCGCATCATTGGACAAATCAAGTAGGTCCAAACAATTTCAAAACCCACTCATTTATGGATCAAAGAAAAAAACTGACCCTTCAGGATATGAAGGGTGATCTTAAAATCTATTTCAATTGGTCGGCAAATGCGTTAGTGCCTATAAATCCCGGCGCAGCCGACGTGTATCTGAAAGAAAACCAACCCACGATCCTTAAAGTTGCACTGATACTTTTAGGATGGATAAATTATACCCCGAACCTAATCTATCGAGGCGTCATACTAAGGTATCCGGCAAACACTGTTTTGCCAAAAGAGCATCTGCAATATCTTTCTTTTTCGACTGAACGATCGGTGGCTGAATACTTCGCAGATGTAAACGGATTCGGCAGTGATCTAATAAATGTGGCTGATCAATTAGGCGAGCACGGATATGTTATAGAATATACACCAAAATTGACTGAAATTTTATTTCACTATGAATTCCTTTCAATCCTTCCCTATGAGGAAGCATTTGCATTATTAGGCATGGCTGGCCGCTTTGAAGTAGATGAATTAAGAAAACAAAAAGAGATCATTATTCTGCAGCCTGGCGAGCCATTCAATAACATTTTCAAAAAAATGTAAACCACAAATCAATTAAAAATGAGAGCTAAAGAAATCAAAGAAATTACGGAGGCTATCAAGCGCCACATCATTAACGGTCTTACATGGCTATATGAGGCTGTTCAAATTGGTAACAACAGATTGGAATTGGATAACCATACCGTAGAATATTCAAACGGCGACTATACAATCATTGCAATTGATCTTGAATATTCGGAAAACAAGAATGGGGAAATAGTTTACTACCAATTGGAAGGAAACCACGAACAAGAAGACTGGCAAAGAGTTGAATTTTTATCTGTGGAAACTCTTTGTAGGTTATTAGAAGCCGTCGAAAAGAAACTCGGCGCACATTATGATAGGCCATTAATATTAACCAAAACGGTTACTCTATAATCCCTGAGACATCGGCATATTTCTCAAAACAAATGTTACACTTACAATAATTTTTATGGCAATACTTATTTTCAAAAATAAAAAATTGCAAGAAATTCTCAAGATAACCGAACGAGCAACAATTTTCAGAGCTACTTATGCAGAGGCTATTAAGGCCTACGAAAAGGATACAGGTATGAGTTATCTCAACGTCGGGAACCTTGATAAATACTATGAACACAATATTCCTACATTATGGTTAGTAAAAGATAGCGGAATTTACCTGATGACTTCAGCTAAGTTAAATAGGATACCGAAAGATAAAAGCCATATTTGTTATGCTGAAGGATTTGAACCGGAATCGCCAGGCAGTTACGACAAATGCAGAATAGCAGTAGGGGGTGATGATTTTGTAGAATCGTTCAGATTTAGCGATCAACTCCAAAAAGGAATAAGAAACGGTGCGGACATTCAAATTGATATTTCAACACAATCCTTCGTTGTGCACCTGGTGATGCATTCATAGAATCTAACCTTAAAATATTAGCTATGGCCTTCGAAGAATTTCAAACCACTTTATTTCAAAATGTTAACTTCCCGTTTGAGTTTTCTCAAGTAATAGATATCGAATCTAACTGTGGTTCGACATGGATAACACTAAAAGACGGAAGTTCTTTTTTTATTACTGTTGAAAAATGCGAAGATTAGCGAGATTAAATTTTCGATTATTTCCTAAAAGAACTCTTTTTATCAGGTTACCCGTGGGGGGCGTGGGGGGCGGTAGGGTCTGCCATTACATGGGATGCCAGGAATATGGTTGTAAGCCACCGAATCTATCAGATTATGAACTAATGGGAAAAAATAAAAGAAATTTACCTGCTGGCCCAATGTATAGGGAATACCGTTTCTACATGTAAGGTGTGATGGTTATGATTTGTTCTGATAAATGTTCTCGATTAAACCCAGACTATTTTCCCCTTTCTTACAAAGAAATGACTTTTGCATCCGACGATTCTATGAATTGATGGGGAGAGAGTCACCCGGTTTCTGCTTTCAATTTTGTATTCCCAAAATGGCTCGTAATCAGGAATCAAATTCATTTGGAGAATTTTGTTACAACCGCAGGGGCAAACCATTGCCGCTTGCCAATAAAAGTCTTCATGCTTGACAAAATAAACTTTTTTGTCTTTTAGCTTATCGGGAATTTCATCAACAAATTCGGAAGTATATGGCCTTCTGAATAAGTCAGTGAACCATTTTATCAACTTTATTATCATTACTTAATTCTGGAGTATTTAATAATGGGTCTATATCGCCTTTACCAGTCATTTTAGAGAAATAACTGCATACTTCATCAAAAGTTTCGCTAAACATAGTCCACTCATGGAATAAAATCCGGGTGGCATCTATCTCAGCATTGGCATAGTTTCTATAAGGATGAATTCTTGCAAGAAAGTCATTAACAGCTACGGCAGCTACTTGCATATTGATACTGATAACAGCAGGGCTTGGTTCATTTACGTTAATCAGGTATTTGTTCTGTGCAAGTTCCTCAAAGGCAGTACGATTAACTCTTTTGATACTTTCCGCCTGAAGTTGCTCCAAACTATATTGTCCCCTGCTTAAAAGACTTGAACCCCCTGGTTGAATATAATGTACTGTACCGAAAATGCTGTCAATGCCTCCCTTCCCATCCGATTCCAAACGAACGCCTAAATCGAAATACGGAAGTATATAGAATTCGGATATGAGATTCAGGATGTGCCGGCCTTCGGCTCCGTCTACCCCTCCAAAGAGTGCATCACATTCCGCTAATTCCTTTACGACCTGGTGGTTACTTACGTGAGAAGGAAATGTGATAACTTTTGTTCCAAAACCAGCTTCTTCAATTGAGCGATGCATCACTTCAACCTTAAGTTTTGCATCTATAGCATCTTTCAAAGTAGAATTGATAATTCGATTCAGATTTAATTTATCAATAAAGTCGGGATCAACAAGTACTAATTCTCCAACTCCAAGCCGCTTGAGTTGTTCTATAACAGGACTTCCTGTACCGGAACAGCCGACTACGCCAATTTTCATTTTATTGAGAGTACGAATTGTTTTTTCCCCGAAAGCCTGCATATTTCTTATTTGTAACTCATCATCTGTAAGACGTTCATCGCTATATAACCAGTTATGGATTGTGCTGCCGGCAATTAATACCTGGTTAATTTGTTCAAATTCAATTTTACAATTAATAAACCTTCCGAATATTCTGCCATCAGGTAACATGATACAACTGGCATGGGGCAAGTTATTATCAAGCCACGAATGAATACTACTGAAAAGTTGCATATCTGATTCATCGTCAATTTCAGAAAATTGCTCATACCATCCTGGATGGCAGTGAATTTTTAAAACAGCCAGATTTCTTTTTACTGCCTTTTCGAGAAACGGGGTGATTAAATGGGTTGGCCAGTGAACAAGGTAGCCGGTTCTTTCAAAACAGGCATCATATGGAATCAGCATTACTTCTTGTACGACCAGCGTGTGATTATCTTTGTGCGAACTTCTTCCACAAAGCGCAATTGCTACCGCTTCTTTTTCATCGCCTGGGAAAAGATGCGCTTTGATTTGATTATAGTGCTTACCTGATATTCTTACTCTGTTCATATTTTATCGTGTTAATTCTTTTTCTAACCAATTTTCAACCAACATTAAATGAGTGGAAACGTCATCAAGGCCGGGCCGCCAGTCACCGGGTTTTCTGTGCCTCGACCATCGTTGGAAAACTCTACCGTCAATACCCTGTTGAGTTATACACGAAATAGGTCTGCCACTATTTCTTGTAAGTTGCGGGAAGAAATACGCCATATCTATTTCAGTCGTAGGATATGTTGGGGTAATTTGCAAGGCTAAGTCAACTGTTGAAGAATTATACCCAGTTGGAATGGGGTAATCATAAATTATAAGCCATTTAAGCCCATTTTCAGCAAGAGTCTCCCAAAGGAGACCCTTGCTGTCTAAAAATTCCACATCTTCAGCTGGAAGGGAAAAAGCTTTTCTTGTTCCCCGACCATCTTTTTGTTCTTTGGGCAGAGTGACAAAGCGCTCAATACCGGGCCTGGTAAAATCAACATATTCATCAGGGCCGATTTTTTGAGGTTTGGGGTTTTTCCGAACCATCAAAAAAACGTCATAACACGCGGGATCCTTTCCTGCCAAAATCAGCAGTTCACGACCCGTTAGCCCCGGTTTTTCCACAATAAAATGTTCTTTGTCAATCCGTATGCGGTACTTTTTTGCTTTGGGGGGCTTTTTATCTGACTTGGCCAAAGCTTCCAGGTCAGCAACCTCTACCAATTCCTCGGCAGGAGAGTTGTTTTCTTTGTTTTGTTCAGTCATAAAATTGAATTTTGTTTCAATTATTAACCCCGGAAAAGAATAACCGTTACAAAAAAAATCTTTGTAACGCTTGGCGAGATTGGCAGTTACTATAGTGAGAAAACTGGTTGTAAATGGATATCGAACCATCGAAGACAGCCGTAGGCGTAAACACTTTGACATATCAGAACTTGCTGCTTGGCCTGAAAGAGCCAGGCAATTTGCCATTTACATCCAATGAACTTAAGACCGAATTCCACCGAAGAGTTAAAAACAGGCTTTTTCAGGATTGCCAGCGATTTTGTTATAAAAACCGATTGGACGATTATACTGCCAAGGAAACGTTTCAAAAAACTATCATTAAGGGCTTAGAGAATATTGGGGGCTTTGAGTTTGACAAACTCTGGTCCGAAGAGAAAATAAAGAACAAAGTAGCTAGTTGGCTAAATAAGATTGCTTTTAACCTCTTTATGGATTTGTTCAAAGAACGGAGTAAACAGGATGTGCTGGATGAAAACTATTACGAGATGGAAGATGATGGCCAGCGTCCTGATGATTTTGAATTCGAAAATGATGATACGATCCAGATAAGATTGCAAGATGCCCTGGATAGCCTGAATGAGAGGGAGAGATTGATCGTCAATTTGTGTATTGAACATAATTGTTTAGACAATAAAAATCATCTCCCCGATGATGTAATCTCAGATATTTGTAAATCTTTAAACATAGAAAAAGGCAATATCCGTGTAATAAAACTTCGTGCCTTAAAGAAAATGCGTGAAATACTTAAACAGAACTAACCAACTGCACACTGAAAACCGGTCATTATGAAGGAAAAGAAGGCAAATACTAAAAAAACACTTACTACCCTGCTAAAAGAAGGTGGATTTGTATTGCCCACTACTGAAGAAGAAGTAACTAAACACGAAGAAAAATTCGGATCTACTGACATTATTCTTCCTGAAGAAATTGACAGCCCTGACTTCATTTTCGAAAATGCACCAAAACCGGTTGCTGTTAAAAAAGATAAAACTCTCAAGACAAAAGCCAGGGTCATTTCCATTGAACCAACAAATGTAGATTATTACAGGCGAACAGTACTGTCCGCAGAAATAGTTTATCAGCTACACAAGGAAATGACTTTTGGTCATTTAAAGCTGCAGAAACTTATATACCTGGCCCAACGGGTGGAAAATATTTCTTTACCGGTCAACTTCCTGAAGCAGGCAATGGGCCCTTTTGATAATCAGATGATGCGCTCGATAGATAAACAATTAAAAATAAAGAAATGGTATGAATATCATGCCGCGGAAAAACTAAAATATAAACCACTTGAAAATGCAGGCCAACATAGGAATGACTTTCAAAAATATTATGGTACTCATCAAGAAAAAATAAATTGGCTGATTGATATTTTTAGAAGAACTAAATCTCCGACTATTGAGATTATTGCGACCTTATTCGCTTGTTGGGAAGAATTGAACAGTGAAAACAAAATTGTATCTGATGATAATCTTTTGGAAAAGTTTTATGGGTGGTCTGAGTTTAAAGAAAAATATTCTAAGGAAGAAGTTATTAAACAAAAAGAATGGATGATTGAAAATTCATTAATACCTATAAGATCATAACCAATATGTGAGGTAGTCCTCCAAACAATGCATTGTTCGAGAACCTGAATAACTAAAATTCGAATTGAATTCATTTGCATTCATTCGGTATCTTTGTTCGAATCCAGCTCTTATACATTGTTTCAAAACAGTTCAAATCGTGCACGGGCCTGTTCAGGGGCCGCTTTGAAAATCGGCTCAATTTGAAATTGATTTGTAAATAGATACGCCATAAAGTTCGATTCCTGTCGAGGCTACAACATGCGACACAATGCTATTTTTCAATAGTATTTTTAGCCGCAGGGGCCTATTCAGGGGCCTGGTCAAAAATTGTCAGGAAAACGAACTGATTTACAGTAGGGAATGTTATGACATTCGATTCCTGTCGGGACTACAATTCGCTCTAATTGCTTCACATTGACTGCGTTTTGCACCGGGTACTCTGTTCAAACTACTATTACTCCATCATTGAACGCTTACAATTTCACACGATTCAAACTTCAATCAGACAATAGCAAACTTTAATTGTCGCCTTAAGTATATTTATGAGTCGGTTGCATTGATTTGATAAATCAATCTAATAATTATGAACACGTCAATACCTCGCATTCCCCCTCCTGTGTACTTCCTGATAGCTGTCATTTTGATGATCCTCCTTAATTTTTTTGCCCCAGTCGGACGTTGGTTGCATTACCCCTGGCGATATTTTGGAATAATAATAATAGTAATTGGATTTTCTCTGAGCCTTGGAAGCGGTATGTTCTTTCGAAAATTGGGCACCAATCCCCGGCCAGGCAGCAGAGCAACTCTTATTGTCACCAAAGGCCCATTTAAGTATACAAGAAATCCCATGTACCTGGGGCTTGTTACAATGCTTATTGGTATTTAAATACTGTTGGGAACATACTCGCCGCTGATTATAATTCCAGCGCTTTTTATAGTACTTCACACCCAATTTGTAGTTCGCGAAGAGAAATGGATGGAGGAATGGTTTGGCCAATCCTACGTAGAATATAAAAGTAAAACCCCAAGATGGCTTTTATAATAAAAACAAGCGGTTGCTGCGGAACATTTCAACTTAATTGCTCCAGTATCTTTTTTGGAATTAAAGCAACTACTTCTACTTTAGTAGCAGCAACTTTAGGAATACGGTATTCTATAGCTGTACCGATAACCTGGCTGGCTTCTGCCATAGGGTTGGTTCGTAACTAAAGTAGCCAATAACCTCAGGTCGACCAGAAAATAGTTCCAGAATTGTCCCATAGGAACTAAAAACCTGCCTTGAATACTGCATAAGCGTTTGCTTTATTCAGTCCTCAAACTCTTCACAGGATTCTGCATCGCTACACGTATTGTGTTTGAACTGATGGTCATTAAAGCAATCATAAAAGCGACGAGCGCTACCAATGCAAACATCCACCAATGTAATTCCATCCTGTACGCAAAACTTTGCAACCAGTTATTCATAAGCATCCATGCTGCGGGAATTGCTATCAATACGGCAATGAATACCAACTTTAAAAATTGAAGAGATAAGAGGATGGAAATGTTCCGGACGCCTGCACCCAGCACTTTCCGGATGCCAATTTCCTTTGTACGTTGCTGCGTTATCAGTAGTACCATGGCGAGTAGGCCGGTACAGGAAAGAACTATTGTAATCAGGGCCGCGACACTGAACATCAGTGACATCATTTTTTCCTGCTCATACCATTTGTTGATGTTGTCGTTAACAAATGAACCGCGAAATTCCCGACCGGGCTCAAGCAAGTTCATTTCCCGCTTTACGGCCTCCATGCCGGCGGTAAGATTTTGAGGCGCCAGTTTTATAAAGCAATAATCGATAGATGCGCTCTTGTTCATCATAAGCGTCAACGGTCCTTGTTCTTTGCGGATGGAGTACAAATGGAAATCCGGAAACACGCCTATCACATGCCAGGCACGGCCGCCTTCTTCACCTACGTTCTTGCCTGCAATTTCTTTTTCATGAAATTGCCGGGCGGCGCTTTCTGAAAGCAGCACATTGTCGGCCGTGTCAGACCCGAAAGACTGGTCAAAATCCCGTCCTTCGATCACCTTGATGCCAAGTGTCTTCAGGTAGTCGTAGTCAACGTTGGCTATGTTAGTGGAAACAGATTTTCCCTTATATTCAAACCCTATGCTGGTATTGACAGTACGGCTATCAAGGCCCTTGCCCAAATTGATGCTACTGCCGGTAATGGAAACGATGTTCGGATCCGAGTGTAGTCTTGACCTGAGTTTTTCTATAGTCTCCCTTCCTTTACTTCCGTCACCCAGCGGTACACTGACGATATAATCTTTATCAAATCCCAGGTCTGCCTGTTGCAGATGCCGGAATTGCCAGTAGATCACAGCCGTACAGCTGATCATAATGCAGGCAATAACGAATTGTGTTACGATCAGTGAATCCCTTAAAAAACTTTTACGTTTCAGGCTTAGCTTCCCTTTCAGCGTTTCCACCGTATCAAACTTTGCCATCACCCAGGAAGGATATCCTCCTGCAATAAGAGAAACGAACAGCAGTAAGGCAACTGTAAGTATTAAAAAGGACGGGCTGCCCAGGATTAGCATCATATCCGTATTCAGACTTACAATGTCTTGCAGTGAATGTATCAATATGTTTACCAGTGCCAGTGAAATCGCAAAGGCTAAAAAACAGATCAGGAAACTTTCTATCCACAACTGCAAAAATAATTTTGACCTCGCTGCGCCAAGGCATTTCCGGACACCAATTTCCCGGCTCCTGGTAAAAGCCGTGGCGAGATTGATATTTACAAAATTGAAGCAACCTATAAGGATGATCAGCAGGCCAACCGCCAGTACCGTATAAACCTCTGCGATATTAGTTCCTCCCATGGCCGGCGAAAAGTGAATATCATTCATGGGCATCAAACGGGTAGCAAATACATCACCCTGTTTATCGGGCCTGGCCCCGTTTTTCTTCAGGTTGTCTGTCCATTCCGCCAGGTATCTCTGATTGATGGCCCTTAACTGCGCTTCCGCCTGTTGTATGCTGGCCCCCTGTTTCAACTGCACATAAACGGGATGGCTGTGGTAGTCCCAGTTATTTTTAGCTGTTGCATAATCGCTCCTGTTCTCAATACGCGCCAACACATCGAATTTTATTGTAGAGTTGTTCGGAATATTTTTAACTATCGCAGTCACAGTCATGGCCTGCAGTTGGTCACCCACAGCCAGCTTTATTATTTTACCGATAGGGTCCTCGCTCCCAAATATTTTTTTTGCAGTATTTTCAGTCAACACCACTTCGGCCAGGTCCTGCAACGGGTTTGTTTTATTACCCCTGACCACGGGAAAAGTAAACATGGAAAAAAAATCCGGATCAGCAAATGTCACAGGTATATCCAGTTGCTTTTCATTATAGACTACTTTATTGCCGCCGTGGAGAAAGCGACTGGTCCTGGCGATAGCAGGTGCTTCCGCTTTAAAAGTAATTGCGGCCGGATATCCAAACGCAGTGTTTGTAACATCTCCTTCCTTTTTATGAAGCACCACGTAAGCCTTGTACAGGTCTTTTTTGTTGGCATGAAAGGCGTCGAAACTGAATTGAAAGTATACAGCAAGAAGTACAAAGATCCCAATGGTAAAACCAATAACCAGCCCTCCGGTTATTATTAAAGTATGGATCTTATTCCTGAAAAGGTTACGCCAGGCGGTTTTGAGGTAGCTCTTAAACATCATTTAAAGGTTTTGTGTTGCGTTGTAGCCAGCCTCTCCTGAATAGCCGACCTTGTTCCTGCTTTTACAGACTGGCCCTGGTAACAGTTTGAGCGTTACAAAATAATGCCAGTATATATTTTTTTGACTTTCAATACATTGAGGGAATGAATATTTGTAATTATGTTCGTATCTGAACAATCGCATGTCCGATTTCAGTACTATATGTCTCGACCTGAAATAATTACAGTGGGCAATAAATCCTGAATATCCTTCAATTTATGACGCGGAAAATTTCAGCCCTCCAAACTGGCCAAAAGTTTTAAGTCGGCTATAAAATAGTTCGAGAATTGTTCTGTCGGGACTACAATCAAATAATCTTTTCGCAATTCATCAACTTTGTCCTGAAGGCCGGCATCAAGTTTATCAGGGCTATGTGCTTTTAATCAAATCCTTATTTGCTAAACACCTCGATCAAAACTTCTTTACCAGCTTTGATGTCGATAATGTAATCTGCCTTGTCATTTGGGTGTTTGCGGGAATATATGCCCTGTTTATCGATACTCGGTGACAAATCCCGGTTACGAAGGTAATCGCCCCATTCTTTTCTATCGGTGTCGCTAAGTGTGCCATTCCTTTGCTTGTCCATCATTTTTATCATGAAAGGATCACGTGAATTACTGGTCCAGCGGGTAGCGTCCTGCCTTACTTCCACTTTATATCTGCCTTCTATAGGGCCCTGGTCTTTTGGCACCAAAAATCTTCCGAGTTCACCTGTGCCAGTATTGTTGATATATATAGTTACAGGAGGAGCTTCCTTATCATCCAACGGTGTCAAAATCACCATGCCTTTTACCAAAGGTGCGGCATCTAATTTTACTACTCCACCCAAAGCAACCTGTGGACTGCTGGTAAGGAATCCGCCAATAGCCAGCCAGTTGTGTAAGAGGTTTGTCCATTGGCCCAATACAGGATCGCCCAACGCAAATCCGGTCCCGTGTATCCCATTTTGAAAAAAATGTACTTCTATATGGGCGCCTGCACGATACAGACGGCTGTATAATTCCTGCATAACACCATTGCTGCCCCTGTCTTCTGTAGTTCCATACAGGAATGTTGGTGGAAAAGTGACCACCGTGGCCGAATCGATATTATTCGGTATACGGGACGCGCCATAAGCCAAAATAATAAAATCAGGTTTTGATGATGTATCCAATGAGCTTGCTGCAGCAGATTGAACAGGTCCTGCATTTACAATCATATCTACAATCAGGCTGGCACCGGCAGAAAAACCAACAGCACCGACACGGTTAGCAGAGATATGGTATTGAGCAGCATGTGCCCGGATATACTGCATTGCCCGTTGTCCGTCCCTAATCCAGTCATTGCGGCTATAAAGAGGGCTTAATCTATAACGCAATAAAAAGGCAGCGATGCCGTGCTCTTTAAACCATTGCGCAACCAATACACCTTCATGATCCACGGCACGAATGGTAAAGCCTCCACCTGGTGTTACCAATACGGCAGCGCCATTGCGCTTTGATGGTTCAGGGATAAAAGGAATGATCGCAGGTTTATCTTCATCGCTTATTCCAGTAGCGCCTGGTGCGCCATTGGGCCATAAGAGTATAGGACTGGCAAGCTTTTGTGAAGTGGCAGTAAAAGACAGCAGTGCAAAGATAAGTTGGAAGAACAGGTTAGGCAGTTTCATCGTTTGTAGTGTTAACAGAATATAATACAGGCAGCGAGTGAAATGTTGCATAGCAAGCTTTTAATTATTGTGGCTGCTATTGATACAATTTACAGAATTCGAATTAAAAATATTTCAAGTCCCGTTTCCTATTTGGCTATCCATGTAAAGGCACTGCTCTCCTGAGAGAACAGTGCCTTCATTTCTTCTATAGCTATTAAGAACGTTCTTTTTATTATGTTTTTACTGTTTTACTAATTTATACTCCTTAAGCGTATAATTATTAGCCCGGATGCTTACCAGGTAACTACCTGAGTTGAGCGAAGAGATGTTCAGGTGAATCCGGTTGCCGCCTTTTGCGACACGTGCCTGTTTGGTATAAACGCATCTTCCGTTCATGTCAATAACGTATATATAAACTGATTGACCAGTTAATGCATTCATCTCTAATTGTACATGTCCTTGCGCCGGATTAGGATAAATTTTTCCTGCAACTGACTCTGAATTGTTCAACTGCTCCGGTTGCACCATGGTTCTCATGCTAAGCATACTGCAGTCGTTATCGGATGTAGTAACAGTGGTATTTTCATAACTGGCATTGGTCAGAGTGCCACTATATGCCGTTCCAAGACCTGCAGTTGCAATTGTTGGATTTGAGTTGTTATTCAATGGCCAGTATAATACAAGGTTTGCGAAATTAGGGTGACAACTACCGAGTAATTTATCCTTCCAGTCGCTAATGGTAGTTGCGGAAAGGGCGGTGTTCCATACGCGTACCTCATCAATATGATCAACATTGCCATCGCCCAGGTTGGCGCCTGCTGTAAAGGTTTGGCCGGCAAGAAGGCTGCTGGTGGTGGCAGGGATAGTGGTGCCATCAAAGCTGAGCGTTTGTGCAACCCCATTGATGTAAAGTTTTAAACGATTGGCATTGCCTGTCTGAGTTCCATCATACACGAAGGCTACATGGTACCAGACGCCAACGGTAATAGCATTGGCAGTAGTTTTTCCATAAGCACTCGCTCCGTTACTTACAAAGCAATGAATCGAATTATCCCCGGGGCCGACATGAAACATAATTCTATGCGTGAAATTATACCCTTTACGGATAATCGTAGTCCAATCGGTAGAAGTGGAATCAATTTTAATGAGTGCTTCCAGCGTAAACTTCGATGCGCTGGTGAGTTGGGTCACATCAGTATTGGTATATACTCTTCCGGCAGGTACACCGGTGTGGACAGCCATTCCGGGACATGAAACAGTATCTGTATTTACCGAGGTATTTTCATAACTGGCGTTCGTCAGAGTGCCACTATATGCTGTTCCAAGACCTGCAGTTGCAATTGTTGGATTTGAATTGTTATTCAATGGCCAGTATAATACAAGGTTTGCGAAATTAGGGTGACAACTACCGAGTAATTTATCCTTCCAGTCGCTAATGGTAGTTGCGGAAAGGGCGGTGTTCCATACGCGTACCTCATCAATATGATCAACATTGCCATCGCCCAGGTTGGCGCCTGCTGTAAAGGTTTGGCCGGCAAGAAGGCTGCTGGTGGTGGCAGGGATAGTGGTGCCATCAAAGCTGAGCGTTTGTGCAACCCCATTGATGTAAAGTTTTAAACGATTGGCATTGCCTGTCTGAGTTCCATCATACACGAAGGCTACATGGTACCAGACGCCAACGGTAATAGCATTGGCAGTAGTTTTTCCATAAGCACTCGCTCCGTTACTTACAAAGCAATGAATCGAATTATCCCCGGGGCCGACATGAAACATAATTCTATGCGTGAAATTATACCCTTTACGGATAATCGTAGTCCAATCGGTAGAAGTGGAATCAATTTTAATGAGTGCTTCCAGCGTAAACTTCGATGCGCTGGTGAGTTGGGTCACATCAGTATTGGTATATACTCTTCCGGCAGGTACACCGGTGTGGACAGCCTTTCCATATCCGTTAGGGCTATTGGAAACAGTTATTGTAAGCGTATCCCGGGCAATCGCGGCCCGGTTGTCGACCACATTCAGCTGGAATTTATATACCCCTACTGTTGTAAGCCCCGAAACAGTGGTAGAACTGGCAGTCCCGAAAGGTGTTGCGATAGTACCGCCAGCGGGGCCCGAAATTTTTCTCCAAACATATCTTACAATCGTACCATCACCATCCGTAGAGCCACTGCCATTGAGCGTGGCCGTACCGGGCGTAGTCGATATTGCCAGGTCGTTACCAACATTGGCTACAGGCAGGACATTTACAGGAAGACTTTTATTTTGCCCGAGGAACCATTCGTAAATATTAAGCACGCCGTCTTCCAGGTAAGGATACTCGTGGATGGAAAACACATATTCCGGGGCCGTATTGTGGGGGTGGGGGGTGATTACTCCTGCACGCCACATTGTAAGAAGCGGTTTTACCTGCGGATTAACAGCATTAAGCCGGTTTATAGAAAATTGAGTGGTGTCTGGTTTGGTAGTTACATCGTCCAACGCATGAAAGCCCCAAAGAGGAAGCTTTGCAGCCGATACATTCGCCGGGCCACTGCCATGAAGTCCTGTATTCCATGCAGAGACTGTCACAGCCGCTGCAAGTTTCTTAGCATTGGCACTGGAGACATTCAAATAGTTGAAAACACCCGCGCCACCCCAACTGTGACCACACAAATAGATCCTGTTTGTGTCAGTTTTCAGCGAGTCGGTCGCATACTTAATCATCGCACTGATGTAAGCCGGCGGCCAGGTAGTTGCTACAGGCCCAAGCGGCTGTAAAACATTAAAAGTGTCTGGCTGATTATTCAAGGTAGCTCTCAGGTTATTGTTTTGCCAACCAACTTCGCGCATGGGCCCCCATCCCGTCAGGTCCCAAACAGGTGCACCAGGTGATATGGAGGTATCATTGCTTTGTAATGCTCCGCCACCATGTAGAAATATGATCAGTGGATATTTGCGGTTGGCAGGGCTAAGGTTATGTGTGGTGGGTTTAGCCATGAGAAAGGCGAACACTTGCCCTGTGCTCGTCGTTGTCTTTTTTGCAACAACCTGTGCGCTTAAATCGTTCGGTAAAGTTGCCACAAGCAAATACACGGTTAGGCACAGCCCAACGAATGAGTTTAATTTCTTCATAGTATAAGTGTTTAATTTAGAAAATACTAAAGCGTTAATTCGTAAGAATTAATATAACAGTAACCAGCAGTTTTAACCAGATTGTAAATAAAAATTTTCTACGGGTATAGACCAAGCCTGATATTGTGTGGGGTGGTCGTAAACGTTAAAGATGGTTCAACCGATGACGATAAAGTTAGGAGATAGCGAGTAAATTACAAAGGAAGCTGTTTATACAATTTGAAATTCTATCAAGGTTATGACTTTATTTTCGGTTCGTGAAGCCACGAACTGAGGCGATGTAGTGATACAATTGCCGATTGATGTTCTGTCTGCCTGCATTGCGGCCAACCTTTTGTCGTGTAGTCGTTCCTTGCTTCCCGCAGTCAAATTGCTCGCTTCACTAACGGAATTTTACGAATCAGCCCAACAAGTATGTAGGAAAATACAAGGCTTAAAATGCATGCAATAGTATATTTTATAGCTGGCTTGAGCGTTAAAGATTCCAGCATAATAGTAACACCGACTACAACAGCAGAATGGAAAATATAAACCCCGTACCTGTTTTCTCTTAAAATTGATAATACAGAATTTGCGACGTTGAGTTTTTTCTTAAATAAATGAAGGAAAAAACCAGCGAAACCAATACACAAAAAAGTTTGGGCAAATGAAAGAGAAACTGATTCCCAGGTAATGCCCGAAACAAATTTATTTACTATAGCCGGGTATTTTGAAAGGAGATAAATAATCAGGCAAAAGTATGCGGCTGCAATAAGTGAGATAGGAAACCATATTATTGCCACTTTCCTGGAAAGGTCATCAAGCCATTGCTTTCTGAATACTAACAGTCCGATTGCATACATGAAAATGTAAGGTGTGATATTGGAAAACTCTATGCCGATAAAATTTTGTCCAAGTGGAAAAAATTGACGCACCATTATTGTAAGGCCACTACACAGAAGAATAACCGTCAATATAGTTATATGTGTCGGGATATTATCTGTCAGACATTTTGAAATAGAAAAATGAGGTTTTATAAATTTCCAATAGCAAACATAAACCAATTCAAAAATTAATAACACCAGGATAAACCATGCATGAGAAGTATACGGTTTAGTGTTTTGTTGTAATACATAATTAAACAATGATAGTTGAGTTGTCTTATTATGGATTTCAATAAAATATAAAATACCTGGAGCAAGAATAATCATTACAAATAACAATGGGATCACCAGGCGAACTAATCTTGCTTTTATAAATTTGGATACCCCTTTTTTCTCTAAAGAAGGTATTGTTAAAAAAGCGGAAATGAAAAAGAAAAGGCTCATTGAAAATGACGCCTCGATTCCAGTTAAAGCCGAAAGGAAAATTTGAATTGTGCCGGTCAGTTTTTCGGATGTAACATAGCACCAGCCGCCCATTGTTCCATAACCAATACTAACATGATGGAGTACGACCAGGACAGATAAGCCTATCATAAGATTATCTAAATAATGAAGTCGCTTCATTTTATGTGATTTTTATTTCACTGTCGCTTTTATTTCAACCACTATTACCGCATAAGGCGCCAGTCCAATGGTCAAATTGCGCGAATAGGGTAATGACTTCTCTGAAACCTTAATTTTATCCGGCTCTTCCATAGTAGGGTAGGCTGTCAACTCCGCATTCAGCGAGTACATTTTTACCGATGCATTGACTGGCAGCTGCGATCCCTGCAGCCGCACCAGCAGTATACTCGAATCACTGGTATAGTTCACCGCTTTGATTATGATCCGTTTTCCATCCTCGCTGGCGGTTGCTATTGCATCGACTGTTCCAGCCTTCCAATCCAGGGGTTTTATTTGCGAAATTGTATCAAAGAAATGATTTCGGTTTGGCAGGTCGGCAAAGGTACCCGCAGTGGATGCCAGGTATTTTTTTGCATAATGTTCCCGGAACAGTTTTTCTACCAGGTATCCGGACCCGGGAAACCATGACACATGATCATGATATATGAACGCAGTCCAGGTAGGATCATCAGTTGTATTTCGCATAAGCAGCGCCGGGCAGGTCATTTCAACCTGCGGGCTCAGCTTTTCGTACATGATGAGGTTGCCGGCAGTATGCAATCCTGCCCGCCAGTCGTAAGTCCGGCAAAGATTCCATTCCAGTACGGCCAGTTTAATATTCGGGAATTCAGAAGCCTGAATATAGTCCCGGAGGTCAACCAGGTAATTGTTGATCCTTTGTATCCCGCTTTGATAATTCTCATTTTCATATTCATAATTATGGCACCCGAGTATATCGAAATTCGTGCCTGCCAGGTCAATGACCGTTTGACTCCAGGTCATGTCGTTCGACCTTTTTTGTCCACAGGCTACGATCCTTGATTGCGGTGCTATTTCTCTTAATCGGCTTCCGTACGCATTCACGATTGCGGCATATTGAACAGGCGTTAATCCATGATTCATCGGTTCATTATCGATCTGGATGTAGGGGATTGTGTAAGGCTCCGGATGTCCATTTCCGGCCCTCATTTTTCCCCAATAAGTATTTGATGGATCAGTCAGGTAATGGATCCAATCCATTGCATATTGAATAGCTGCTGTGTCTGTAGTGGTTGCATTGAGAACTATCATAGGTTTGCTGTTCAGTTTCCGGCACAGCTCCATGAATTCATCAGTGCCGAAACCATAATAGTCGGAATATCCTCCCCATATCTCATTCGGATGATACACACGCGAAGCATAGGGGCCAATGCCATCTTTCCATCGATAGGTTGAAGCAAACGATCCTCCGGGCCAACGAATGAAAGCCGGCCTGAGATCACTGAGCGATTTGAGGAGATCAGAACGAAACCGTCCATTTTTGTAATTCTCCGTGCTCATAAGCGAAATAAAATCCAGCAAAATGGATCCCGTTCCAGATGCAATGATCTCCAAAGAGGCTTGTGTGTCGGTTTTCGAACTCACAAATGAAAAACCAACCTCCTGCCATTCTGTTCCTGAAGTTTCTAAGGGTAGTTTTATAATGTTAATGCCGGCTGAATCACGGATACGCAAAATGGTCTGCAGTGATCCGGATATTGGTTTGATCCAAACTGCACCTTTGTATTCTTTTTTTTCCTGGAGGTATATTCGTCCCTGCCGGATTCCCACACTGTCATTGCCTGCCTCCAGTTGAACGCTTTTTTCTCCCTTCTGGAATTTGGTGGCTATGACCTTTACGGAACCCTTGTTCGCAACCGGTTTCCAGTAGGTTTCATAATCTTTTGCTTCAAAGCCCTGGCCCTCGATCTGCTCAGCAAACAAACCATCCTCTACAGAATGATTGATATGTTCCAGGAACTGTCCATATATATCTTCCTCTATATTCCTTGATTTTCTATCGGTATTCACCAGCAATACGGAAACACCGGGCCGATTGCCTTCTGATGTTTTTTTATTGAAACAGGAATTCGCGAGGATGGACATAAATGCCATCGCAACGATAGCTGTATAAGCAAAAGACTGGTTGTTCTTTTTCATATCGGCATAATAAAATCAGCCATTTAATATACAAAATGCCAACGAATAAGTGTTAATTTGACATTACAAAGGAAATCTACTATGAACAGCAAGCACAAATTCCTGATGCCAGCGATGGCGCTTGTCATTTTATCAGGATTACAATTGGGTGCCATAACCGCTTTGGGGCAGCCTCCGGGCCAGGGACAAAGACCATCCCTGCCTCCCATACCTATAAAAGGCGATACGACACATACCCTGGCTAAACATTTTACGCCGGCCTCTAACGTCAAAAAGGCCCCGAACGCCAATGGCTTCATTCAGCGCTGGCTGGTGCTGGAACCCGTGAAGAAAGAAATTACCCGGAACAATATATTCACTGACAGCTATCTCAGAACAGCTTTTTCAACCGATAATTTTTCCAGCGATTTCACTATGATTCCTAAAAATGGTGAAACGGTAAAAGTGGGAAACCAGGAACTGAAATGGTATGCTTTGGACAGCAAAACATTCAACTTTAATTTATACCATTTTACGTACGCCATAAATAAGCCGCGATACGGTATACTTGTCTGGCTTGTCACCGTCATCGATTGTCCGGAAGAAATTAAAAACGTCAGGATAGCTGCCGGATGCAATTCCGGGGGCATGTGGTGGTTGAATGGCCAGGAAGCGCTTATACTTTCCGGCGACAGGGATATGATTGCAGATAATGCTACCTCATCGCGTTTAACGCTCAAAAAAGGAAAGAATATCCTTCGTGGAGCAGTAATAAATGGACCGGGGATGGCTAACTTCTGTGTTCGTTTTTTGAATGAAAAAGGATTGCCGGTAAAAAACCTCGGTATTAGTTACGAATAAAATTATTTTGAACTGAATTTATCATGAAAACAATGAAAATTACCGGTCTTACCGGCTTGTTAGCAGTATTGATAACACAAACATTAATTGCACAGGTTGGAAAACCATTTATCCATGATCCGTCAACCATCGTTGAATGTGACGGAAAGTATTACACATTTGGTACAGGCGGTGGTGGATTAATATCCGAAGACGGTTGGACCTGGAATGGCGGTGGTGTGAGGCCGGGGGGAGGAGCAGCTCCCGATGCCATCAAAATTGGCAACCGTTATCTTATAGCGTATGGAGCAACCGGTGGTGGAGGCGCGCATAAAGGCGCCATTTTTACCATGTGGAACAAAACACTTGATCCAAAATCTCCGGACTTTAAATATTCTGAACCGGTTGTAGTTGCCACATCTGATGGTTATGAAGAAAATGACGCCATCGACCCCGGTCTTATGTTAGACCCTTCCACTGGGCGCCTTTGGCTAACATACGGTACCTATTTTGGGTTCATCCGCATTGTAGAATTGGATCCCAAAACCGGGAAGCTCAAAGCGGGTAACAAACCCGTTGATATAGCCATCGTGTGTGAAGCTTCAGTTTTAGTATATCGTGACGGCTGGTACTACCTGCTTGCCACCCATGGTAGTTGTTGCGATGGCGCAAACTCTACTTATAATGTAGTGGTAGGCCGTTCAAAACAAATAACCGGTCCTTACCTTGACAACGTGGGAAGAAGCATGCTGGAAGGCGGCGGCAAAATGGTGGTTGCCACTCGCGGCGGATTAATAGGCCCCGGGCATTTTGGACACGTGATTCTTGAGAAAGGAGTTGAAAAAATGTCCATCCATTATGAAGCAGATTTAGAGCAGGGTGGTCGTAGCGTATTGGGCATTCTTCCACTGCTTTGGAAAGATGGATGGCCTGTTGCAGGAGATAAATTCAAAGAGGGAACGTATGAAATTGAATCTGTGAGAAGAGGATATGCTTTAGAGCTGGCAGTTGATTTTACGCGAATGGCAGGAGGACCGCGATTTGGCCCGCCCAGCAATGAACCCATAAAACCCGTTCCAATCCAGGAATTAGCGGACGTAATTAAAAACTGGCCAACAGGCAACATTGCTGCACGTATTGGTGATTATATGTCACGCCCCCATCAGAAATGGACGATTACAGATGCCGCAGATACCACCGGATACTTGGGAGGACCCTATTATAAAATTGTATTGGCAGGAACGGAGCGGGCATTAGCAGCAACTGCCGATGCAGAATTAATAACAGTGCCGGTATTTACCGGCGCTCCGGAACAATTATGGCGAATAGATCAACTGACTGATGGAACATACCGTATAATGCCGAAAGCGATTCCGAATTCAAAGGAGCAATTAGCGTTGGTGTCTTCAGGAGATAGCAGACCAACACTTGCACCCTTTGATATGAATAGTGACAATTCTAAATGGAACTTTAAAGCTTACTAAATAAAATATAGCTGCCGCTTAAAGCCTTTTTACTATATTCAGGCTATGCCTGGATTTAAACGCTTATCAACCGCCATACTAATTATTCTTTGCCTTTCAGGCCACCAGGGCATTGCCCAAAAATTGATACCGCCTCCATTCGTACTGAAGGAATGGGAAATGCCATATCAGCCTTTTCGCATTGTTGGCAACCTGTATTATGTAGGCACTTATGATCTTGCCTGTTATCTTATTACTACGCCTGAAGGCAATATCCTGATCAACACGGGACTGAAAGAATCGGTTGGCAACATTAAATCGAATATAGAAACATTGGGGTTTAAATTTTCTGATATCAAAATATTGCTGGCCACCCATGCGCATTTTGATCATGTGGCAGCAATGGCCGACATAAAGAAAATGACAGGAGCCCGGATGATGATCAATGAAAAAGATGCGCAGGCACTGGCAGATGGCGGCAACTCCGATTTTATTTTTGGCGGTAAAGGAAGCACATTCAAACCTGTCAAGGCAGATAGATTGCTTAAAAACAATGATACAGTGAGACTGGGAAATATGGCGATTGTCACATTGAATCATCCTGGTCATACCCAGGGAGCCAATAGCTTTTTGTTTGAGGTGCGCGACGAAAACAAAAATTATCGCGTGCTTATTGCCAATATGCCCACCATGCAGGACCAAACCAACCTGAAAGGCATGGAGGGATATCCGGATATTGCAAAGGACTATGCCTACACATTTGAAGCTTTGAAGAAATTGAAATTCGATATATGGTTATCTTCTCATGCTGCCCAGTTCAAACTTCATCAAAAACACAAACCGGGTGATGCTTACCACCCTGATGCATTTATTGACCAGCCAGGATATGATGAAACCGTAAGCAACCTGGAAAAATTATACTTGAGAAGACTAAACAAGTGAAGAGTGCTTACAAATCGTGCCTCCCCAAAAACTGCGTATACACTTTGTTACGCAAGAGGCGGCTTCATACGCATATAGTTAAAATAAACCTGTTCTCATTCACTGCGCAGATTCTTCACCGGATTAGCGATTGCAGCTTTTATAGACTGGTAGCTGACCGTTGTCATGGCAACAAGCAGAGCTATTACTCCCGCCACAACAAACACCCACCAGTCTATATTTACCCGGTACGCGAAATCCTGTAACCATTTATCCATCATCAACCACGAAAGCGGCGTAGCGATCACAATGGCGATCATGACCAACTGCAGGAAGCTTTTTGAAAGATGCATGCTGATGTTGGTGACGGAAGCGCCTAATACTTTCCGGATACTTATTTCTTTCCGGCGCTGACTGGCCATGTAATATGATAGTCCAAATAAACCAACACAACCAATCATAATGGCTAACACGGAAAATGTGGTAAACAGTTTGCCGAATTTCTGTTCATTGGCATATTGCCGGTTGAAGTAATCATCGAGGAAAAAATAGTCAAAGGGATTGCCGGGAAATGCTTTCGTCCAGGAATCGCTAATATGTTCAACAGCCGATGAAATATTTTTTGTATTTACCCGCACCGAGTAATATTCACCGCGATATATAGTGCATAAGAATAAAGTGGGTTCCAGTATTTTCTTTAATGATAACTGGTGGTAATCATTGACCACACCAACAATAATTGGTTTAGCATTATCATCAAAAATGGGAACCTGCAGTATTTTACCGATGGCTTCTTCCGGCGTTTTAAATCCTAAAAGCCGTGATGCGGATTCTGTAAGTATGACCGCACTATCTTCATCGCTGATATGGTGGCGCGAAAATTCTCTTCCGGCTAACAGTTTCATTTTATATACATCCACAAATTCATCGTCCATCGTATTGATGCGCAGCAAAGCGGAGTCATTTGTATTGGAGCCGAACCTTTTTATTATTCCTTTATATTCACGTTGCTTGCCTGGAACAGTCATTGAAGCGGCCACTGCTTCTATAACCGGGTTTTTTTTCAACTCATGGCGAAATACATCGATTGCGGTGTTAAATTTTTGCCCGTCTGTATCGGCAATGCCCGGTCTTTGTACAACCAATACCTGTTCCATATTCAATCCCAGGTCGCGGCTCATCATAAAGTCGAGTTGCCGGTAAATAATTATTGTTCCTGCTATCAAAGCAATGGAAGCTATGAACTGGATTACTACCAACCCTTGTCTTAATACGATTCCGTGAAGACTGTTTTTCATTTTTCTTTTTAACACCATCACGGGCTTGTATGAAGCAAGAACAAGCGCCGGATACAGGCCGGAAAGAAATGTGCCGGCCAGCCATAGTAACAGCATCAATAGTAAAAACCATGACTGCAGAAGGTGGGCACCGGTTAATGAAAGCCCCGACAAAGTATTGAACCAGTCGAGTGAAATGGCCACAAATCCCCCTGCCAGTATTGCCGAAAATAAATTGACAAGACCTGCTTCTGTTAAAAACTGCGCTACCAGTTGCTTTTTAGGAGAACCGATCACTTTTCGTATGCCTACTTCTTTTGCGCGTTCGACCGCCCTTGCCGTAGAAAGATTTATGTAGTTTATCCAGGCAATAACCAAAACAAATATTCCGATAATGGACATGAAGAATACCATACGATCGCTACCGTTGGTTTCTGTTTCTTCTGCAAGGTCAGAGGTGAGATGTATGTCCTTTATAGGTTGCAGGTGAAAGATGTTTTTTTCCTGGCCCTGTTTATATTTCTCTACCAACGCGGGCAATTTTGCTTCGAGCTTTTCGCGATCGGCATCCGCACGTACTTTTACAAAAGTATACATATCCTTCCGGCTCCAGCTTTTGTCATAGCGCTCTATCGAATATTCACCTCTTGTAAATAAGGTTTTATAGGAAAATAACATATCGAATTTCAGGTGGGTATTGGCCGGCAGGTTTTTAAATACACCTGTTACTGTAACCAGTTCGTGATTGGCATCATCATCCTGCATCAACAAGGTTTTGCCTATGGGGTCTTCATTCCTGAAATAAATACGGGCACAATCTTCCGAAATAACGGCCGTAAGCGGTGTGGCCAGCGCAGTCTTTGCATTTCCTTTTACCATTGTATAATTCATCATAGGCAGAAACGAAGCATCTGCATATAAAAAACGAGTTTGTTTTAATGCTATCGGTCCCGGTCGCGCATCTTTACGGGTGATAACAACATTATTCTTATACCCCATATTATATAACCGCGCAAAATCGGCTACTTCCGGAAACTCGTTTTTCATGGCGGGACCCACACCGGGATAGTTTTCGGCACTGGCCATCGTTAGTTTATTGGCATTGTATGTTTGTAGTGTTACCCTGTATATGTTTTCATTGCCGGGAATAAAATTTTCGAAACTTTTCTCAAAGTGCACATACTGTGCGATAAGCAGTAATACGGCCATGCCAATGGCCAATCCTATACTATTCAATGCAGTGGAAAAAGCATTTTTCCTGAGGCCGCGGAACGCAGCCAACAATATATAGCGTATCATGAAAAACAGGTTTTACCTTAGTTGATTTTCTTTCCGCTGATGCGGTAGCAGACAAGCAGGGAGATGCCGGTAATGATGAGAACGGACAATAAAATGAAATCTTCAGCTTCCTGCCGCGATGTAAACAGAATGGCCAGTGTGATACCGGTGAGTATACCAAGCGCAATGCCTAATAGTATAATGCCGGAGTAAAGAAAAATGTTCCTGGAGTTATTGTTCGAATAAATATTGACCAGGGAGGGATCGAGACCTTTTTCGATCAAAGCACGGCGTTCCCTGGACCTGTAGTAGCTTCTGAAGATGATGACCACCGCCGCTGAAAAGATCAGCGTGGAGAGAATGATTGAATACTCCATATATTTTTATTTACCTGTACTATTGGACAGGAATTTTGCGCTGACGGTTACATTTTTTAAAACGTATCGTAAATGTAACCGAACTTTAATGTAACCTGTCTAACGATAAATGGATGCCAGAACTGATGAACAAATAATCAGGCTTGTACTCAGTGGCGACGTACAGGCCTTTCGGCATCTTGTTGACAGGCATACCGGAGTTGCTTATAGTACTGCTTTCGCGGTTACCCGCAATCATGAAGATGCGGAGGAGATTGTGCAGGATTCGTTTCTGAAGGCCTTTTCATCTCTTGGGTCTTTCCAGGGAAGATCGAAGTTCTCCACCTGGCTTTTCAGGATTGTATACCACCGGGCATTAAATCATATAGAAAAGTTCAATCCCGCGAAGACGACCCTGGACCTGGATTTTACTGTTACAAATGAGCATTACCCGGTAATGCCGAATAGTGAAAAGCTCGTACAGAAAGACCAGGAGCTGTATATAGGAAAAGCTCTTGAAAAGTTAAACGTGCCCGACAGGTTGGCGTTAAGCCTGTACTACCTGGATGAAAGATCGCAGCAGGAAATTTCAGTGTTAACGGGATGGAGCCTTGCCGCCACCAAACTGAGGATCCATCGCGCCAGGTCGAAGTTTGATGAGGCATTGGAAAAAATATTGGGTAACGAAAAAGATAGTTTGCTATGAACGATTTGAAAGACGCTATCATGAAGGGAGTGCTGGCTGCGGAGCAACACCGGAAAGCCAGGAAAAGGAAAGAAAAATATATCATTATTATTTATATCGGCGCGATAATTTTTGTGCTTTTATCGCTTTATGTTGTGAAAGGGCGCTATGTTGTTTCGTCGAAATTGCAGTTTCCCTCATTGGCAGAAATTGGACTTGTGAGGCATGAATTAAGTGCCTGGTACACGCTGTTTGCCGTTGTGCTTATCAGTTCTTTAATTACATTTGGAGCCTATGTTTTAAGTCGCATACAATTTAAATAAAATGAATAAGGCCCTTGTAGCTTTTTTAATAGTTGCCTCGACATTCAATGTGCTGAACGCACAAACTCCTTCAATAAAATATGGTGATAACAAAGAAGCAGGAAACTATAAAAAGGTCAATGGTATAAACATTTACTATGAAATTTATGGAACAGGCAAGACATTGCTTTTTCTGCATGGCAACGGAGGTTCAATAAGAAACCAGGGCATAAAGATCGACTATTTTAAAAAGTATTTCCAGGTTATTGCCATCGACAGCAGGGGACACGGAAAATCAATCGACACAACTACAAAAGAGTTGACTTATGTGCAAATGGCCAATGACATTGCAGTTCTCTTGGACTCTTTAAACATAGACAGCGCATTTGTTTCGGGTCAAAGTGACGGAGGAATTTTAGGGCTATTGCTTGCTATAAATTATCCCCGCAAAATAGGCAGGCTGGTCACTTTTGGCGCCAATATGTTTCCGGGAAATAAAGCAATACCGGATGAGCTGCAAAAATTGCTGCTCGATACATTGAAAGTAACAAAGGACTTCAATAGGAAAAGGCTGTTTTCTTTAATGGCCTATCAACCTGATATCACCGAGAAAGACCTGCAAAAAATTAAGTGCCCCGTACTGCTCATATCGGGCGACAGAGACGTCATCAAACTGGATCATTCGATTAAAATGTTCAGGAATATAGAGAACTCGAATTTATTTATAATGCCGGGAGCTACTCATTTTGGCTCGGTTGAAAAGCCTGATCTGTTCAATATGGTTTTGATGGACTTTTTTAATAAACCATTTTCAAAAGTGTCTACAATGGATTTGATTATGCCGAAGCATTAAACCCGTGGCTTTACGGTAAATAAACCCCTGTAACAATCACGGTAACCAATTCCCAACAATATATTAGGCACTAATAGCATTACTCCCATCAACCATCCCGATGGAACCAGGATAGTATGAAATAGAAATACATTCACACTGATCGGGAAAAGAACGACGGCGAAAAAAGGTGCATATACATTGAATAATAAAGAAAGTCCGCCGAGTATCTGAATCACTTTTTGCATGGGATAAAAATATCCCGACGCCATAAGGCCCGCCTTGAACAATCCGGCTGCGCCCGGATGCAGCGGTGGCTGGTAAGGGATGAATTGAAAAAAATAATCAAGACCAAACACCAGGTATAAAAACCCGAGCAGCAAACGGCAGACAAGTACTGTAATTTTCATAAGCAAAACGGGAAGGTACGCAAGATTTACCCTGAATGGGTTTCTCCCGGACTGTTTAATTTCTGCTAATTTTGAAACCATATGAAAAAATGGTACTTACTCATCATACTGGTGCAAAGTCTTGCAGTAACCCTCTTTGCGCAGCCATTTGCTTCCTGGACGCAACGGGAGCTTACATTAAACAATGGCATTATTGAAAGACATATTCAACTACCTGGCAACAAGGGGAAGTTTATTACCAAATCTTACAAACCCCTCAGCGGCGATTTTTATTATTTTACCGATTCAAGTACAGACTTCCAGTTGGAAGTAAATGATAAGATCTATTCAGGAAAAAATAAATGGTCGTTGAAAGCTGTAGAAAATTTTAAAGACCAGTACGGGGGCGATGGCGCAGCTGTTAAATTATTGAGTGAAGATGGAAAAATTGAGGTTACCGTACAATTTTTGCTTTATCCGGCATCGCCTGCTATTCGTAAAAGTCTTTGTATAAAGAACCTTTCCCCGCATGCAATAAAATTAGAGTCTGTCGATATTGAAAAATTTTACATCACAGAATATTCCGCCACCACATTCAGTTGGATCTGTCACGACTATGGCCGCCGGCGATCGATTGGTCCCTACCAGGGTAACATGCAGGATGCGCTTGTTACCGTGCATAACAGCCACTGGAAGCAAGGTATCGTAATTGGGAACGAAGCTGCGGGGGCAATGAAGCATACTGCTGTTTTTTGGGACGAGCGCACCATTACCAGCGGGCTAACGCATAAAGACATGCGATTTCCTTTCAGGAAATATATAAACCCGGGAAGTGATTTTACAACCCCGCCCGTGTTTACCATGGTTTATAATAACTATAATGACCCCAATAAAATATTGAATACCGCTGTTCCTGACTTTGTTCGAAAATACATGGGCATCCGTTTATCGGCATTGAAAGAAAAGCCAACCTTCGTTTACAATACATGGATACCTTTTGGTCAAAACATCAATGAACAATTGGTCAGGGACCTTGCCAAATCGGCCGCGGCGGCAGGAATGAAAGAATTCATCATCGATGATGGCTGGCAGTCGAACTACGGCGATTGGGAGATCGATCAGAAGAAATTTCCCAATGGACTAAAACCTGTTTTCGATTATATAAAGTCACTGGGCATGAAACCGGGACTTTGGGTCAGCATAGGCACCGCGGCGCCATCGACAAAGGTTTTTAAAGCGCACCCGGAATGGTTTGTGCTGGATGAAAAAGGCAAAACCACCAATCTGCATAATGAGGATAACTCCATGCGCACCGCTTGCTTCGGCACCGGCTGGTATGATTATATAAAAAATATCCTGATGAAGCTTTCACTGGATTATGGACTGGACTACCTGAAGCTTGATTTTACAATTGTGACCAGCCCTTATCGCTTCGCGAAAAATGAAACAGGATGCTACGCCACCACCCACAAGGGACATAAAGACCACAACGAATCGTTATTCACCAACTATGAGCAGGCATGGCGGTTATTTGATGAGCTTCATAAGGCAAAGCCTGATCTGTTTATAGATTGCACATTTGAGACAATGGGTGGCTTACAACTGATCGATTATGCCATGGTGAAACATGCCGAGGGAAACTGGTTGTCGAATTTCAGCGGCCCTGAGGCAAAAGTGGATTTGCGCATCAGGAATATGGCATGGTGGCGCAGCCCTGCTATGCCTGCCACCGCGTTGGTAATAGGTAATCCCGAAATGCAGGACACGGCCTGGGATTTACACGTGAAGTCGTTGGCCGGTTCATTACCGATCATGCTTGGCGACCCAAGAAAGTTATCGGCCAATGACCTGGTAAAATACAGAAGCTATGCAGACTGGCTGCAGCTGATGCAGGACCATTATGATATTATGAGCTATCGCCAGGACTTACCCGGCTTTGGCGAACCCATGGAAGGACTGTGGGACGGATTTCAACGCATTAATACTTCAACAGGAAAAGGAGGTATCATTGGTATTTTCAGACATGGTTCCATGGAGACAAGAAGATCAGTGACGCTTAATTATCTTGACCCGGAAAAGATGTATACCGTAAAAAGAATGAATGGTGATACTGTGGTTACTGCAACGGGGGCGGCGCTACACACAAAAGGATTTGAGGTTCACTTGAATAATATGTACGATGGCGAACTCTTTGAAATCGGCCAATAGATTTTCTTTCGGACACCAGCTGTATCAAAAACGTACAATTTCATAAAAGGCTTCTCCCTGCAATTTTCTGGTTTCAAATATATTATATCGGGGCATTGTGTTTGAGACTACTTTATCAAAGTTCAAGAACCATCTTTATGTTTTATACCATCCTGAAACTTTCCCTGCGCAACCTCATGAAGAACAAGTTGCATTCGTTCATCAATGTGCTGGGTCTTACGGTCGGCATTGCAAGCGCCATACTTATTTTTTTGTGGATACAGAGCGAAGTGAACCACGACAGGTTCCATACAAAGATAGATCGCATTTACCTGATGAATAATCGTGATAAAACCGGTAGCGGCATTTTTGTATGGAATAATACGCCCAAACCGATGGGTCTTGCCATTAAAAAAGATTATCCCGAAGTGGAAGATGTGGTCAGAATAAATAACAGCGGCGCCAATTTTTTAGTCTCTAATGGTGATAGGCATTTCAGTATTCACGGCATTTTTGCCGATACAGGTTTTTTGAACATGTTCAGCTTTCCATTGCTGCAGGGCAGTGCCGGTAATGCATTGAGCAGTGTAAAGAATATCGTGCTTACGCAACAATTAGCAAAAAAGCTTTTTGGTAATGAAGATGCAATGGGAAAAACGGTCAAGATAGACAGCGTGGATTATCTCACGGTTACCGGCGTTTTAAAGGACCTTCCTAACAATACGTCATTCGACTTCGAATACCTGCTTCCCTGGGCATACGCTACCAAAGTGGGTATCGATGATAATTATTGGGGAAACAATTCAATACTCACTTTCGTGTTGCTGAAGCCGGGTGTATCCCCCGAGGTATTCAATAAAAAAGTGCGTAACATTACCATCGATCATGCTGGTCCGGGCAACATTACGGCGCATGTTTTTGCACAACCCTATAAAGATGCCTGGCTGTATTCAAAAGTTGAAAACGGAAATTATGTGGCAGGCAGAATAGAGCAGGTAAGGTTGTTCAGCATAATTGCCGTATTCATATTGCTGATCGCCTGCATCAACTTCACCAACCTGAGCACGGCGCGCAGCGAAAAGCGTGCAAAAGAAGTAGGCATACGAAAAGTAGCAGGCGCGCGAAAACATTCATTGATCATACAGTTCATCAGCGAAAGCATACTGCTTGCTGTTGCAGCGGGCGCCGCTGCAGTTATGATCGTGCAGCTTAGCCTGCCGGCTTTCAATGAAGTGATTGGCAAAAAATTGTTTATCAACTTTAGTGATCCTGTGTATTGGTTATATGCGCTCGTGTTTGTCGTATTTACAGGGATCACAGCTGGCCTGTACCCGGCTTTTTATCTTTCGTCGTTCAGGCCAATAAAAGTTTTGAAAGGAACATTTCGCCCCGTCAATACATCCATAACGCCGCGCAAAGTTTTAGTGGTGCTGCAGTTTACATTCGCCATTGCTTTAATTATTTGTACTATCATTGTACAAGGACAGATCAAGTATGCGCAAAACCGCGATGCAGGATATTCGAGAAATAACCTCGCGTTTCTGCTCATGTTTGGTGAAGTAGGTAAAAATTATGAACTGATAAAGCGCGACCTGTTAAACAGTGGCGTGGCAACCGTAGTAACCGCCACCAGCGCGCCAATGACAGAAAACTGGGGCACCAGTAATGGCTTTGCATGGACAGGAAGTGAAAGCGCCGATACAAAAACGGAGTTTAATTTATTCAGTGCAGATAATGATTTTTCAAAAGCAATGAACTTAACGCTGCTGCAGGGGCGCAATATCGATATAGAACATTACAAGACCGACTCGATGGCCGCTTTGTTAAATGAAACTGCCGTAAAGAGAATGCGGTTAAAGGATCCCATAGGTAAAACGATTACCGGCAACGGTCTTACCCTGCATGTGGTGGGCGTGGTAAAAGATTTTATACTGGAAAGCCCTTACGAACGCATCAACCCGATGATCATCATGGGGCCGGCTTTCTCCTACTTTGTGATCAATTTCAGGCTTAATGCAAATCCGTCCATCAATACAAGTCTTGTAAAGGCAGAGAAGATTTTCAAGCAGTATAATTCACAATATCCTTTCAACGTCAGGTTTTATGACCAGGAGTACAGGTTAAAGTTCGTGGATGAGCAGCGTGTTGGCACGCTGGCAGGTTTATTTGCCGCACTGGCCATTTTTATTTCATGCCTGGGCCTGTTCGGACTGGCCACATTTATGGCGCAGAACCGTGTAAAAGAAATCGGCATCCGCAAAGTGCTGGGTGCAAGTGTTGCCAGCATCACCGCCCTTTTATCCAGGGATTTTTTGAAACTGGTAGCCCTGGCCTTTATCATCGCTTCACCCTTTGCATGGATCATCATGAATAAATGGTTGCTGAACTATAACTACCGGATCACCATTCAATGGTGGATGTTTGCAGCCACCGGTTTAATATCGTTTATCATAGCCATCGGTGCAGTAGGTTTCCAGGCTGTGAAGGCGGCCCTGGCCAACCCGGCAAAGAGTTTGAGATCGGAATAATCGTAGTTTAGCAAAATCAATTATACCATCAAATGAAAGCAGTAGTTATTGGCGAATCGTCAGGAGCTTCAATGGATATAATCATGAGTGTTTATCCCCGGCACAAAGCCGTAGTGGATAAATACATTGCTGCAGGCGTTGTAATTGGCATCGGGCCATTTGGTGACAGGGGCAATATGGCAATTTTCAAAAACCGCGAGGCGGCGGAGCAATTCGTCAAGGAAGATCCTTTCATTTTACAGGGCCTCGTAAAGTCATTTGTTATCCGCGACTGGAATGATGCCCTGTTGCCCGAATAAATTTTACTCGCTCCTCAACGCATTCACCGGATTGGCCAGTGCCGCCCTCACTGTATGAAATATTACCGTAAGCAGCGTAATCACCAACACCGTCAGCGCCGATAACAAAAACGGCGTAACGCTCAATCCTGTGTTGTACGGAAATATTTTCAGCCACTTGTCCATAAATATCCAGGCAATTGGGAAAGCAATCAAACAGGATATACCCACCAGCAACACAAAATTTTTGGTGATCAGCGGAACAAGTTGTCCTATTCCGGCGCCTAAAATTTTTCGGATGCTGATCTCCTTTTGACGTTGCTCCGTAGTGAATGCTATTAACCCAAGCAGGCCAAGACAGGTTATTAGTATGGTAAGAATAGAAAAGGCAGTGAATATCTTGCCTCTTTTCTGATCGGCGGCATATTGTGAGTCGAAATCCTGGTCGAGAAATGTGTATTGGAAAGGCAGGTCAGGAAAAATTGTTTTCCATGTTTTTTCAAGACCGGCGATAGTGGCGGGAATGGTCTGTGCCTGTAGTTTTAATTGAATTCCATTATTGTTTGGTGAGTAAAATAAGATCAATGGCGCGATAGGGTTGTACAATGATTTTTGATTAAAATCTTTGACAACGCCAATCACTTCGAGGTAATTGCCGGAGGTATCGCCGGGAAATTTTACTTTCTTTCCAATAGCATCGTCGCCCCATCCATATTCTTTCACCATATTTTCATTGACGATAATCCGCCGCAACGTATCGGCCGGACCGGCAAAGTTTCTGCCTTTCACTATTTTCATGCCCAGCGTATTGATATAATCTTCATCTATCGCATAACAATCCACTCCCTTATCGACAAAGCCGTTTTTTGTTTCTATTGAAAAAAGATTGAAGTTGATGCCTGCGCCCGGTACTGCCTGTGATGTGCTGACAGAGGCCACTTGCGGATTTTTTCGCACCTCATTTTTAAAGGAGAGAATACTGCTGCGCACATCCTTATTGGTATTGGCAGTAAGGTTCATCACCTGTTCCTTATTAAAGCCAAGGTCTTTATTGCGCAGGTATTTCAACTGACCATACACCACCCAGGTACAAATGAGCATGATCATGGAAATTGAAAACTGTATCACCACCAATGCGCGGCGCAGCGTGGCATTGCTGGAACTTTTTGAAAGACTTCCCTTGAGGATATTTACAGGATTGAATTTTGACAAATAAAAAGCAGGATAGCTGCCGCCGACAATGCCTACAAATAAAATTATAGCTAATAAAATAAGCAGCGTATCCGGCTGCATCAGCGAACCAAATGATATGAATTTACCCGAAAGCAAATTGAATGTCGGCAAAAACAGCGCAATGAAGCCAAGGCTCAGCAGCAAGGCAAAAACGGCAATTAATGTGCTTTCAATCAGAAATTGAGCCACCAACTGCCCCTTCGAAGAGCCGGTTACCTTGCGTATGCCGATCTCTTTTGCCCTTCTTGCCGAACGGGCCGTAGTCAGGTTCATATAATTGATACAGGCGATCACCAGCATGAAGAAGGCAACCGCAGAAAAAATGTAGATATACGAAATACTGCCCAGCTCCTCCGGCTCGTTCGCCATTTTGGAATACAGGTGAATGGACGGGATGGCCTGCACGGTAAACCGCATCGTGATATTGTATTGCGCAAATATCGAGGCAAGGTACTTGTCGTACACAGGCAACAGCTTCTTTTCAAATGCGGACGGATTTGTATTTGGTTTCAATAAAACATATGTGTAGAAACCAAAACCGCCCCAGTTATTGGCAAAATCCGCGGGCAGCGAACTTCTCGAGAGCAGCACGTTAAAAAGAATGTGCGAGTGTTTTGGAACATCTTTTATAACACCGGTAATTTTGTATACATCGCCGCTGGCATTCTCCAGTGATTTACCGACATAACTTTTATTTTTCCCAAAAAACTTTTCGGCCACAGACTGGGTTAATACCATTGTCTTCGGTTCAACCAATGCAGTGGCCGGATTGCCTTCAATAAACTTATAGGTAAATACCCTGAAAATATTGCTGTCGACCAAAAACACTTTATCCTCGTTTATTTTCAGGTCGCCGATCTTAAACATCACTTTGCCATTGCTTACAAACCGTACTGCTTCTTCCACTTCAGGATAATCTTTACTCAAAGCCGGCCCCATCGGAAATGGTGTAACGGCCCATCGCATGGTATCTTTATCTTTCTCCTTGATGTTTGAATTAACACGATAAATTCTGTCTGCTTTTTCATTATAACGGTCATAACTCAATTCATCCTTGATATAGAAAATAAGAAAGAGGCTGAACGTAATGCCGATGGTAAGCCCGAGAATATTTAAAAGACTATACCATTTATCGCGCTTGAAGTTGCGGATGGCGACGAGAAGCAGATTTTTAAACATGGCCCTGGTTGTTTTTTCGCGGTTGAAGTTTCGCGGTGTTGCTAAAGCTAAAGATTTTTGGCATCCCGAATCTACCGTTTAAATAATGGGGCCGAATTTTCACAAAAAAATAAGCCCTGCTTGCGGGCAGGGCTTTCTATGATGCCTTCAACATTTATTCGTCATAGCTGAAATTATACGTGCTTCCGACCAGCTTTTCGTATTTGGCCTTATACTTTTTGAAAACCTCGGGTGATTGTTTTTCCCCGTTTATATAAAAGCTGTTCTCGGATAATGACATGGAACGAAGCTCTTTTTTATTTTTGATAAGTTTATCGGCAACGAGGTCGGCGGTTAAATTTTCTACCAGTTTATTTCGTTCTTCCTGTTCTTTATTTCTTATTTCCTGCTCGGCGTTTCTTTTTTCCTGTTCCTGGTTACGGATGATCTGCTCCGCATTCCTTTTCTCCTGCTCTTTGTTGCGGATAATTTGCTCTTCATTGCGGCGCTCCTGATCTTTATTGCGGATGATCTGTTGTTTGTCTTGCTCCTCCTGCCGTTGGTTTTGTTCAATTTGTTCCCTGTTCCTTACTTCCTGTTCCCTGTTTCTTATTTCCTGCTCGGCATTTCTTTTTTCCTGCTCCTGGTTTCTTATGATCTGTTCGGCGTTGCGCTTCTCCTGTTCTTTATTTCTTATTCGTTGTTGTTCATTACGCACTTCCTGCTCTTTGCGCATTTTTTCCATATGCGCCGTTATGGTTTTTATCAGGTCGCTGTATTGGCCCATTTTTTCTTTAGGCACCTTTTCGTCATCTACCAATAGGTACGCCACTTCGCCATTCAGCTTGACAAGCTTGTACTCTTTTTTATCTTTTGTAAAAACGATTGTTTCGCGCCCGGCTGACTTGTCATAGTCGCTATAAATGATTCTATACTCAATTTCCTCGTCCGGTATGGTGTCCTGGGTTTTAAGCGCTTCATCTTTCACCGGGGGCAGCGGCGTGGCCGGTTGTTCCATTACCTGGACTGTGCGCGGGGGCAGCGGTTGTTTATCCTGGGAAAATGCCATTACGAGTATACTGATAATGACAATGCTGGTGGCTAAGAATGCATTCTCGGCCGGTTGTAAAGTTTTGTTTTTATTCATGGCTATACGTGTTATCCTGTTTATAAAACTGTTTCGTGCGCCCGGAAAGGCAACCACATAATTTGAATGATTGGATATATATGTCTCTCTGAACCGTACGAGCGATTCTACGAATTGCCGTTTATCTTTCATTTGCGCAATAGCGATATCGTCGCAGCAATGTTCGCGTTCTTCGCGGATTAGCGCAGATAGCCATAACAAGGCAGGATTGAAAAACAGCAGTGTTTCAGCAATGTTCTGCAGCAGGTTAAATAAATAATCGCTGCGGCGGATATGCGCCAGTTCATGCAGTAAAACGGCTTCCATTTCCGCGGGCGGCATGCCGGCCAGCGCTCCCAACGGCACAAAAATTACCGGCTTCAGGTGACCAAATACGGCCGGCACTTTAATGATTTCGGATTCCAGTAGCTCGACAGTTCTTGTTATATGAAGCCGCTCACATAGCTCCGCGATTTTATTTTTCCAGTAAACGGCGGGCCGATGCGCTTTATGGGTGCGCAGATGTTTCAGGTAAAAAAGTGATGAAATGGTTTTTACACTTTTTGTGATCAGTATTAAAAACCAAACTGTGAAAATAATTGCAATATTATTGGAAAGAAAGCCGGCAATCGTATCGAGTAACCGATGCGGGCCGCCGGCACTGTCAGCAGGGCCTGTAACTCTGTCAATACTTATACTTGTATTAGCTGTTATTTCGTTCTGCAGGCTGTGAACGGCGCTCACGCTGTTCCATTGCCAAATAAAGGTTGCAAACACCACGCACACGAAAACCAGGAACTGGGAAGAAAGTAATTTATACCTAAAGGAAGGATGCGAATTTCTTGTGCTTAATAATATCAACCCTGTAATGACGGCAAAGATCAGCCCTTGCCACAGGGAATGGATCAACGTCCAGCAGATCGCTTCTGCGGCATGGCCAGAAACCCATTCACGGATAAATGAAAAATCCATAATTCATTTTTTTAGAATGATCATTGTTTTTTTTCCATCTTGTTCAGCAGTTCTTTTATTTTTTCCAGCTCTTTCTTTGAAGGCTTATCACTATTGAAAAAGGCTACCAGCAAATTGCTGATCGAGCCATTATACACCGTATGTAAAAATTTTTGTAAAACGATACCCATCGTTTTTTTCTCTTCCAGCAGCGGATGATAAATATGTTTCATATTCGTTTCGTCTCTTTTCAGCATACCTTTTTCAGTCATCACCTGCATTAGCTTGAGGGTGGATGTATACTGGACCGTCTTGGTAAATTTGCTGATTGTATCATGCACGTGTCTTACCGTAGAGGGTCCGTCTTTCCATAAAATTTTAAGTACTTCCAGTTCCGACTTTGCGGGCACCTGCTGAGGGGTTTCCTGTTTTCCGGCTTTCTTCATGGATTGAAAGGTACGATTTAAAACGTACGTTCCAAATATTATTATTTTCCGGAGCGATTTTACCTTACCTCCATTGATTGTTTATGATTCATTATATTCGGTTTATGAGAAAATTTATCACCTCCACATTATTTTTAATATTCACCTTGCCTGCCGTTTTTGCACAAAACCGCCGGGCAGCAGGACCCGGGCCGGCTTCGAAAGACGCGATCGTCGAAGCCATTCTCCAGGAAGAAAAAAACAATTCTCAATTACAAATACTGGCGCACCAGCTTTTCGACAGCATCGGCCCAAGGCTGGTGGGAACTCCGCAAATGGAATCGGCGCGCGATTGGGCTTTGTCCAAATACAAAAGCTGGGGTATACAGGCAGAGGCACAAAACTGGGGCGAATGGAGAGGATGGGAACGCGGCATCTCGCACATCGACATGGTATCGCCGCGTGTGCGAACACTGGAAGGTACACAGTTGGCCTGGTGTCCGTCGACGGGCAACAAAACGGTAACGGCGGGTATGGTCATATTGCCCGACCTGGCAGATTCTGCGGCGTACGCGGCCTGGATGCCCTCGGTGAAGGGAAAGTTCGTGATGGTTTCCATGTTGCAACCCACCGGCAGACCCGACGATAACTGGCAACAGTTCGCAACGGAGGAATCATTCAAAAAAATGAAAGATCAGAGAACCCAGGTAACGGAAAACTGGAACGCACGGATCAGGAAAACGGGATACACGGCACGCACGCTGCCGCTCACATTGGAAAAGGCCGGCGCCGTGGGTGTCGTCAGTTCCAATTGGTCAGCGGGCTTTGGCGTAGATAAAATATTTGGCGCCTACACCAAAAAAATTCCTTCGATCGATATCATGCAAGAAGATTATGGTATGCTGTATCGCCTCGCGGAATCAGGCGCCGACCCGAAGATCAGCGTACGGGTTGAATCCAAAGAGCGCGGCATGGTGCCTACCTTCAATGTTATCGCCGGCATCAGGGGCAGCGAAAAGCCCGACGAGTATGTGATGCTATCCGCACACTTCGACTCGTGGGATGGCGGTTCGGGCGCTACCGATAATGGTACAGGTACATTGATGATGATGGAAGCCATGCGTATTCTGCAAAAAGTATATCCGCATCCGAAACGCACGATACTTGTCGGGCATTGGGGCAGTGAAGAGCAGGGCCTGAACGGATCAAGGGCATTTGTAGAAGATCATCCGGATACAGTCAGTAAGCTGCAGGCGTTTTTTAACCAGGATAATGGCACTGGTCGCGTAATAAATATGAGCGGCGCGGGCTACCTGCACGCCTATGAATACCTGGGCCGCTGGCTTAGCAAAGTTCCCTCGCATATCCGCGACTCTGTCAAGACTACCTTCCCCGGCACGCCCAGTGGCGGCGGTTCCGACAATGCATCATTTGTTGCAGTGGGCGCGCCTGGATTCTCCCTCGGCGCATTGAACTGGTCGTATTTCAATTATACCTGGCATACCAACCGTGATACGTATGACAAGATAGTGTTCGATGATCTGAGCAATAACGTAATACTCGTGGCCATCCTCGCCTACATGGCCAGTGAAGACCCGAAACGCGCTTCGACAGAAAAAGCGATTCTGCCAGTCAATACAAGAACAGGCGAACAATTGCAATGGCCCACACAAGTGAAGGCAACACGTAAAGGAGGTGTGGATTGATGGACTTAAACACCTTCACATTGACTATCCACATGGTTTCAAGCCTTGACGGCATTATTGCAAAACCTGACAATAGCGTTTCCTGGTTTGAAACCACCGACGATTATGAGCAGGGAACCACACTGACCAACGAAGAAATGACTGAATTTCTGAAAAGCATCGACTGTTATGTGATGGGCGCCCGCACATATGAACATGCGCTCGAGTTGTCTAAATCTTACGGATGGGCTTATGGAGATGTTCCAACCATTGTATTAACGCATAGAAAATTGCCGGTTGAAAGACCGAACGTTACATTCTATTCGGGTGATCTGAATAAGCTGGTGAATGATCAACTAAAACCGAATTACAAAAATGTTTGGGTAGTTGGCGGCGCCATACTGGCCAAAGACCTGCTCCGTTTAAAGCTGGCAGACGAAATAAGGTTATCTATTATACCAATTATTTTAGGTGAAGGCAAACTGTTTTTTGACCAGGTAGGACAAGAGCTGGCATTGCACGTGAAAAATGTAAAGGCATATAAAAACGGGATGGTTGAATTGCATTACGCAATTAAAAAATAATCCACTCACTCCGTCCTTAACGACTTCACCGGGTTTGCCACCGCGGCTTTTATTGCATGGAAACTGATCGTTGCCAGTGCGATAATTATAGAAGCAATTCCGCCTGCCGCAAATAACCACCAGCTGATACTGATGCGATATACATAATCCTGTAACCAACCGTGCATGAAATACCAGGCAATGGGCGTTGCAATTACAAAGGCAATGGCAATGAGTATGATAAATTCTTTTGAAAACAAATAAACGATATTGCCTGCGGAGGCGCCGAGTATTTTACGGATGCCCACTTCTTTGATCCGCTGCGCTGCCATGAATGAGGCCAGGCCATACAAGCCAAGACAACTCAGGAATATGGCAATGGCCGCAAAAATTTTATATAACTGCGCCAACTGATTTTCCTGTTTGTAGAAACTTTCTATTTTTTCATCCAGGAACCTGTATTCATACACATAGTCGGGAAATGTTTGCTCCCATATTTTTTTGACAGATTGCATGGTTGAAGAAATGTTTGTGGTGGCCAGTTTTATGCCGGCCTGGCGGTACATGGTGCTGTTGGTGGTAATGATCAATGGCGCCAGGTTGTGGCGAAAAGACCGGTCATTAAAATCTTTCAATACACCAACCACCGGGCATTTTATGCGGTCGCCCCACATGCTGATTTCTTTGTTGAGTATATCTTCCGGTTTTTTCAATCCTACACTTTTCACAAAGGATTCATTTACCAAAAATTCTCTTGTCATACCGGAAGGCTGCAAATTTCTTCCGGCGGCCAGTTGTAATTTATAGGCCGGCACATATTCGTGGTCAGCGAATTTGGTGATGGCCTGGAAGGTGGCTTCTTTTGCGGAATGGTCGAATTTGAATGTGGTCCACATATCATTATCATCTTCCACCGGAGTGTGAGAGCTGAAGCTTACTGCCTGCACGCCATTTGCTGACAATAATTGTTGCCTTAAATAATCTGTCAGCTTAGTGCCGGTGCTATCAGGGCGAAAAGGAACATTCACCACCGCGTCTTTGTCGAAACCGAGCGGCTGGTTCATGAAAAAGTTCATTTGTTGTACAATGATGAACGTTCCGATAATGAGCGCCTGGGCAATGATGAATTGAAACACCACCAATCCTCTTCTTAATGAAATTCCCCGCGAAGTATTTGCCGTGAGCTTACCTTTTAAAGCTGTAACCGGGTTGAAACGTGATAATACAATAGAGGGATAAAAACCTGCAAACACGGTTACCGCAATGGTAACTGTCAAAAGAAACAACATGATCGCAGGATCGCTGAGTATATTGAAAGAAAGAGAAAGTTCTAAAAGCTTGTTTACTGATGGCAACACCAGCATTGAAATGCCGGCTGCAAGTATTACAGCAATTATCACTATCAAAAATGTTTCAACGATAAACTGCATCTGCAATTGCAATTTATTACTTCCCAATACTTTTCTTACGCCAACTTCCTTTGCCCGATTGATGGCCTGCGCCGTGGAGAGGTTGATAAAGTTGACACAGGCAATCAGCAGTATGAATGCCGCGATCAGCCACAATACATTGAGCAGTTCATGACTGATTGTTTTGTTACTATAGTTACCTGTTTCCGTATCATAGTGAACCGCACTGATAGGTTGAACAACCTGATTGTCTTTAATATCCGGGGGCAATACTTTTCGCGAGTACGCTCTTAATTGCCGGTTGAAATTGTCAACGGAAGTATTCGGTGGCAATAAAACAAAACAGCCAAAATCAGGCGCTGTCTGATCCCAGCCGGGTTGTTGAAATCCATACTCTTTATCGCCGGTAAAATCGGTTCCGTAAGCAATCACTAATTTCAGTTGAAAGTCTGTATTGGGTGGTATGGTTGCCAAAATGCCTGACACCTTCAGCGTTACCGGCGGAGATTGAAACAATCCTGCGCCAATGCGATAGGTTGCTGTAAGTTTAAGGGGTTTGCCCATAGCCATTTTCCAGTCGCCGAAATAGGTTTCTGCTATTTCTTTTGTAAGCAATACATTGTTCGGGTCATTTAATGAAGTATATGATCCGGCGAGCAACGGAAAATCGAATATGCTGAAAAATGAAGGGCTCGTATAAAATACACCGCTCTGTTCTTTAAAATTTTTTACCCCGGTTCCGTTGACATCGGCAACCTGCAGTTCATCATTGTGACTTGCATATACAGGCGCTATTGCTTCAAGTTGGGGAAAGGCTGTTTTCAATCCTCCGGGCATCGGAAAAGGAACATTTTTGCCATATGAAATATTTGCCGCTTCTGTATTATGAAATTCGGTGAGCACACGATAGATGCGATCTTTTTTTGCATGAAATTCGTCGAAGCTTGTATGAAACCGTATAATGATAAAGATCATCATACATACCGCTATGCCGATGGCAAGACCGGCAATATTGATAAACGCGTAGTTCCTGTTGCGCACTAAATTGCGCGACGATGTTTTGAAGGAATTGCGGATCATGGCTGTATAATTAAATTGTACGTTGATCGGTTTTATAAACTCAGGCCGCAGATGCTTTAAAACATCATATAAAAATTGCCGGCGTGCCTTTGCCGGTGATTGTTCATAGCGACGGTGAAATATTTCTATAAGATCACCTTCGATCTCATCCAGGTAATCTTCGCGGCAAAACCACCGGAGAAACTGCAGTGGCCGTTTGGGGGGATGCACATTCATCGGCCAAAAGAAATTTTAGGGATCTGTTTGTACAACCCGGTCCGCAATTCATATTGACTGTCGAGCAGGCGTTTTCCCAAAGCGGTAATCACGTAATACTTTTTTCTTCTGCCGCCCCTGTCTTCCGTAATACCGCCAAAGCGTGATTTTACAAATCCTTTATCTTCCATCCGTTTCAGGGCAACATGAACGGCGCTTATATTGATATTTTTTGCTAATTTTTCGACAAGGTTTTCCTGTATGCTGACGCCATATGCTTCGTCATGTAAAGCAGCGACCATCAGGAGCACCAGTTCTTCGAATTCACCAAAGGAAGGATGTTTCATATTGGTATTTACTTAACAAAAGTAAATGTAATGGATTATTTTCACATTTGTTAAATAAATAAGTAAGCAATGAGTATTTTAATCACCGTTTTACTCGTCATAGCAGGAATCATTGTCCTGCTGCTGGTCATTGCGCTTGTCACGAAAAGAGGCTATAGCATCCAGCGTGAAATCATCATCGACGTGCCGCCGCAAAAGGTTTTCGACTATATAAAATATCTCAAAAACTGGGACAACTTCAACGAGCGCGCAACGGCCGACCCCGGCAAAAAACAAGTATATCAAGGAACGGATGGTACACCCGGATTTATCATAGGCTGGAGCGGCAATAAAAAAGTAGGCGAAGGAGAAAAAGAGATCAAATCCATTTCCGAAGGAAAAAAAATTGAAACGGAGATCCGTTTTGTAAAACCATTTGCGGTAACCGGTCACTCCAGTATGACTACAGAACGTATGTCCGATACAAAGACAAAAGTAATCTTCAGCAATGCCAGCACACTACCATATCCGCTGAACATACTGCTGCTGATGGTAGAAAAAGGCATTGCGAAAGATATGGGTACGAGTTTGTCGGTTTTAAAAGGTATTCTTGAAAAATAAAACGGGTTAACGGCTAATGATCTCAAAAATTTCGCCCGGCGACAGCGTAGCGTTGATGAAAGGAATATTTCGCTTTTTTGCTTCTTCTGCCATCCAGTTGCCCCAGGTAACTATTCCACTTTCATCAAAATCCATAAGCGGGGTCGCTCTTGATGAATGAAGTATCCGGTCTTTTTGTATATCAGGTGCTACATGCAGGAAGAAAACTTTGTCGAAAAGGCCGGTTACATCTAAAATATTTCCGGAACCCCCGAATACATACACGTCTGAAAATTTGTCCAGGAACTTTTTCAATACCCGCTTGCTCCACAGAAAAGAATATCGATTGCTTAAGGCTTCACGTGCAGTTACGGGCGCAACCACTTTGTTTCCCTGTTTGTCGTACCAGGCCGATAAGCCAGGTATATCGCCGTCGTCGTATGCATTGATGCCTTGCTTTTTTAGTATTTGTGACACATATGTCTTGCCTGAGCCGGATGGCCCAAAAACTAAAACTTTCATCACTTGCGTTTTATCTACCGGATGGCACCCAGCTTCAATGCTTTCTTCCAGTAGTAATAAGAAAGAATTCCCGGCACAAACCAAACTAACATGAAGGCCATCATCGGGTCTACGGTTCCGCTTAAGGCAATGCCGGAATACACGGCCGCAATAAGATCGAAAAACAAACCGGCATAAGCCCATTCTTTGATCGTTCTTAGCCCGGGGATCAGGATAATGATAGCGCCAAGCAACTTGGCAACACCCGTAAATGGTATAAAATAAACCGGGTAACCAAGCTGTTCGTTGATCAGCTTTTTTGAACCTTCGTCCACAAGTATACTGCCATAGGAGGAAAATATCATCAGGGCTGAAAATAAAATGGTGAACACCCAGTAAAGAATTTTGACAGTTTTCGGTTGCATAAGTGTTGGTTTGATGTAGGAATTAAAGGTGATTTACCCCTTGTTTTGCTGACAAATTACGAGTAATATTGTTTATGCGCTTTTTACCCCTAACCAAACTGCCGGCCATTGCCCTGCTGCTGTTTTCCATTGTGGCGGGCTGCACTAAAGGAGATACGCCCGATCCCAAATCGGGATCGAAAGAGATTGACGGTATTTCGTTAAAAAGGGCCAATGGCGACGCATTCCTACCCGGCGAGTGCCAGGTTACGCTAAAGCTTGATTCCATATTGGTGACTGTTCCGGCCGGAACCGATCTGAACGGGCTTATTCCTGAGATCAGCATTACGGGGGTAACCATTTCGCCCGCAAGCGGGGTAGCGCAAAATTTCAACTTTCCTGTTCAATACACCATCACAGCAGAAAATGGTACAACGCTTAAGTACATAGTCATGGTTTCGGCCAGGCCCGGACCTAAGCCCGTTACTGATATTGTATATTTCGGCTGTGGCGATAATACCTTTTATGCCGTCAATGCCCTGACAGGCGAATTGGTCTGGAAATATTTAAGTACGCAAACATTTGCTTATTCAAGTCCTACCTATGCCAACGGAACGGTGTATGTAGGTGGCATCGATAATTTCGTATATGCCTTTGATGCACTCACCGGTACTGTCAGGTGGAAATATGAGATGGGAACCACGGGCATCGAATCCGATGCGGTGTATGCAGACGGCACTATCTATGTGGGATGCAATGATGATTATTTAGTGGCGCTCGATGCAACGAACGGTAATTTCAAATGGCGTTTTAATACGGGTGGCAATATCAGCGCGAGCCCGACTATTTCGAATGGTACTGTTTATTTTGGCAGCTCCGACGGCAAAATGTATGCACTCGATGCGGCAACCGGCCAACTGAAATGGGATTTTGCGACCGGCGACATGATCAATCAATCAGGTCCGGCGCTGGTAAATGGCGTGATCTATGTGGGCAGCCGCGATGCCAATCTTTATGCGATAGACGCCAATACCGGCGCACAAAAATGGAAGTTTCCTACCAATGGCATTTCTCTCGAGCAATCCAGTCCAACCGTTTCGAATGGTATTGTGTATATCGGCGGCTGGTACGATATCGGAACTTTTTCAAGAAAGGGCAGCCTCTATGCCGTCAATGCAAACACCGGGGAACTGGTATGGGAAAAATTGCAAAACACTGGTATCAGTTCAAGTCCTACTGTGAAAGACGGTCGATTATTTATTACCGCTGATGATCTTAATATTCATGCACTGGACGCTACTACCGGCAATACGCTGTGGTCGAAACAAATTTTAGCAAACAGTGCCAGCCCGGCTGTATCGAAAGGCGTTGTATATGTTGGCGGCGGCGGCACCTGGAATTTTTATGCCTTTGATGCTGCTAACGGCACTGAAAAATGGCGCTTCGCCATTCCGCACGGATTAATGACCTCAAGTCCTTTGATCGTATCATCCACTAATGAGACGGATTATGCCGGCGATTCGGGAAGTTTGCAGTAAGTTGATGACGTTCAAGCAATAATTTTTATAAGATCTCCACGTAACCATCCGTACCATTTACGCGGATGCGCTGACCGTCTTTTATCAGCTTCGTAGCATTTTCTACGCCAACAACTGCCGGTAAACCATATTCACGCGCTATAACTGCGCCGTGTGTCATCAGTCCGCCCACTTCGGTAACAAGGCCCTTTATGGATACAAATAAAGGCGTCCAGCTCGGGTCGGTAAAGGGTGTAACTAATATATCGTCTTCTCCCAGCTCAGCATCTTCGAGAGTAAGAATAACACGGGCGCGTCCTTCTATAATACCTGAAGAAACAGCGAGGCCTGCAATGGCGCCGGCGGGAAGATTTTCAAGTGTATAACTGCCTGAAATAATTTCGCCATCGGAAGTCATGAGGCGCGGCGGCGATAACTTTTCAAATAATTTGTGTTCTTCTTTTCTTTTGCGGATCAGGTCGTAATCGATTTTTCGCGTGCGTACCGCTTCGCGAAATTCTTCGAAGGTGAGGTAGTATATATCTTCTTTGTTAACTGGTAAAAGTTTTTCAGCTTCTTTCAGCAAAGCCTGCTTGTAGATGAAGCAGCGACAAATGATGGCATATTTCGGAAATTCACGGTAACCGCTGAGGTTCCTGACAAGGCTGATCATGCGTTTTGTTTCTTCTGCTTTTTGTGCTCCATCCGGTAATTGAGCCAGCCTCGTCAATAACTCCTGTTCTTTTTTCAATGCTTCCTGTAGACCTTGTTCAAATTTGCGTTTGCCGGCGCCGGGCTCAAAGTTTTTGACGTTGCCAAGAATGATGGGGATCAATATAGATGGTTTTTCACTCCAGCGGGGTTTTGTAATATCGATTTCCCCGGCGCATCGCATGCCGTATTTGCTGAGAAAATCATCGATCGCGTCACGCGCCTCTAAGCCCCCATTGAATGAAACCAGCTGGTCCAGGAATTTTTCATCTTTTACATTTTCTAAAAACTTTATTACCTCCGGGTAGGGGCGAATTACATCCGCAACATCCAACAGCGCCAGTCCCATTTCAGAAGTCACATTGTTGGGAACAGATTGAGCAATGGTATCCGCCACATTTTTTTCACCCAGCCATTCATACATTTTTTCATTGATCCAGGTGGCGGCATTCATACCGGTCATGAGCACACCAAAGCTTTGCGGGTCGGAAGTGCTTTTCTTTAATTTCCCTATATCTTCCACAATAAAATCAAACAGTTCCGGCCCCGATTGCGATTTAATGTTTTGTTTTAAATCTTCGATCCCCGCCTGGCTGCGCCTGATCAATTCAAAAACGATGGAAGGGTCGTAATCTTTCAGTGTTTCGTAATCGTGAACCGGTTTGCTTTTATCGCCGCCACCGGAATTATCGGCGGGCAACGGTTGTATAAAATCTTTTCTTTCCAAAATGGTCGTAAGCGCATCTCTTAACAGCAGATCGTATTTACCGAGCGTGTTGATCAAAGAGTGCCTGCCTGCCTGCGTTGCCAGCATGGGCGCCACATCTACAAAAAGCCTTCCACCTGCCCTGAACATGGGCGCGCCTGCTATCAACTGCCAAAAGGTTATTCCCAATGGTTTCATAGCATCCGTCATCATTTGCTGATGACCGACCGATATATAAACGTGATTCTTTGTATCATTCACTTCCGGAAGCGGATATAATGTAGTGATGGGCCTGCTTTGAACGATATAAAAATTATTATCAGCGAGGCACCATTCAATGTCCTGTGGATTGCCGAAATGTGCTTCGATCCTTCTGCCAAAATGTTCAAGTTGTAAAATCTGACCGTCGGTCAGCGCTTGTTTGTTTTGAAGCCCTGGCGCAATTACATTTTCTTTTGTGCCGCCTTTCTCCGTGGCATAAATAGCCACCTTTTTATTCGATATCTTCTTATCGATAATGTTGCCATCACTCACTTTATATATGTCTGCATTCACCAGTCCGGATACAAGCGCCTCTCCAAGTCCGAAGCTGGCATCTATAGACAAAACTTTTCTGTTGCCGGATACAGGATCGGCCGTAAACATAATTCCTGCTACCTGCGGAAACACCATTTTCTGAACAACCACCGCCAGCTGCACTCTATGCTGATCGAAACCATTTTGAATGCGATAAGTTATCGCGCGGTCTGTAAACAACGAAGCCCAGCACTTGCTGATGTGTTGCAGAATGGCCTCCTTTCCGATAACATTCAAATAAGTATCCTGCTGCCCTGCGAAAGAAGCCGAGGGTAAATCTTCTGCAGTGGCGCTCGACCGTACGGCATAAGCATCTTCTGTAAGCTGCCGGGTGATCTCTTCACGAATATCTTCGGGTATAACTATTTCCTCAATTACTTTTCGAATTTTTCCACTGATCTTACTACTCTCTTCCGCCTTCGATAACTGATCCAGCAAATTATCTATAGAATCGCCTACAACTTTTTTAAAGGCTTCGGTAGTTACACAAAAACCATCCGGCACAAGCAACCCTTCCACTTTGGAAAGCTCTCCAAGGTTCGCGCCCTTACCACCAACAAGATCAAGTGCTGTTTTGTCAATGTCCCGTAAGCTGATCACATATGGATTCATATATACCGCATTTGCAAATAGCATGCAAAGATGCAGCGCATAAGCAGAAAAGAAGACGCGTAAAAAATTTAATTAAAATTTTTACAGTTTCACTCAACTGTTATTCCACAAACGTTGTTAGAAAGCAAAAGGGTCGTTAATCGTCATCATCATCGTCCTTTATTCCCCTGTCTTCCTTATGATTTCTCTTTAAAAAGGCCGCCCGCACAGGAGAAGGCGCAGATCGTCCCTTAAGTCCCTGCCATAAGATTTCATTGAAGACAAGATCAGGAACGGCATCTTCTTTTCCCCAATCAAATTTTTCGGAGAGCAGGGCCATGGGTGTCCTGGCCGGGTTTTTATCGTTCAGATTTACATTGGCGGGCAAATGATCGAAGGCAGTATAATCAGGTTGATGGGTGAAAACGCGCCATAAGGGAGTGGCTGCAGCATCATATTGCGTCATAGGCGGCATGCCTAAAATCAGCTCGATGGTCCGCAAAATGCCTGACGTGGAATACATGGTGTGATCTACATTTTTTCTTTTCACAAACGGGCTCACAACATATATCGGGCTGCGGTGTGCATCCACATGATCGGGCCCGTTCTGTGCGTCATCTTCCACTATAAATACTACGCTTTCTTTCCAAACGGCACTCTTGCTCAGGTAATCGATAAACATACCAACGGCCAGGTCATTATCGGCAGCGTGTGCAAAAGGTGTGGGCCTGCCCGCACGCATTCCTTCCGTGTGATCATTTCCGAAACGTATAGAACTGAATTGCGGCAACGCATTGGCGGCTACCAGTGAGTCAAAATCTTTTTTCCATTGATAAAAACGGACCGTATCGCGCACGCTGAGGTTCCACCCGGTATAATTGGCAAAATGATCTTTCAATACATCGATCGACGGTTTATTGCCCGAAACAAATTCTCCATACGACCTGTAAGTCACGTTATTTCTTTTGCAATGGTCCCATATGAACCCATCGCGGTTATTGGCAATTTTTCTTTCGCCTTCACCGCCATATGAACCTCCGCGGCCGCCGTAGCTGGAAGGCCATGTTTTTTCCAAATAATCGTTGGCATAAGCGCCCATGCTCCAGTTATGTCCGTCGGCACTTACTTCAGCATCCACATAAAAATTATCGCACAATACAAATTCCTTTACCAGCTTATGCTGATTGGGCGTTATACGCTCTCCAAATAATGTCAGGCTGGTGTCGCCATTTCCTCCTGCCACGTCACCCAACACCTGGTCGTAGGTCCTGTTTTCTTTAATGATATAGAACACATATTTGATCGGTGACTTTTCACCCACTTTCATCGGAATGGGATTGCCGGCTTCGCCACCGGGATTCAACTCTTTTTCTTTGGTATAAGGCGTATTGTTATATACAGATTGAGAATACACGGCGAGTTGCTCAGGCGACGGTTGATGGATAATGCTTAGCGTGCCATGAAAAAGCCCGGCTATATATTGCACCTTTGCAGGCCGTGTACTATCGCCCGCATGCCGGAGCACTACCTGTTCTGAACCTGCCGGATTTGGTCCATATGGATTGGCAGCAGAAGACAACCCCTTACCATTGGTGACATAAATGGTTTTACCCGCCACTTTCACATTCGTGGGATACCAGCCCACAGGAATAAATCCTTTCGATTTGCTTTTGCCGGGTTTCGAAATATCAAAAACTGCCAGGCAATTATTATCGGCATTGGCGATATACAAAGTCTTTTGATCTTCACTCAATGCCAGTCCATTGCTGGTAGAACCGCTCGGCGCCTGCGGATACAAGGCCGCATTGAGCGTTTCCACGATCTTTTTTGTTTTGGTATCGATAATGGATACCGCATTGTCCTGCGCAATAGCCACAAATAAATACTGGTCGTTTTTACTCAGCAACATTTCGTTGGGATGACTTCCTGTAGCAATGCTATCCGTTAACTTTTGCGCTGCAATGTCATAGACCAGGATTTTATCACCGCCCCATGAACTGATATAGAGTAATTTTTTATCCTTCGACAACCTGCAGGTGTAAGCCTCACTGCCGATCGGAATTTTATTGACTATTTTTTTCGTGGCCAGGTCAAATACATACAGGCTGTTATCTTCCTTGGTAACTACAAAAAGTTTGTTATGGACCGTTTCATCTATATCGAGCCCGGCCGTGCCAATACGATTGGGCCATGGCCTGCCGAGTATCAGCGAATCGACCAGCCGCAGTTTATTATTGACGATGCTGTATTTATTTACCCTGTTATCGTGACCACCCGAAGCATATATGAACTGGTCATTTTTGCTGAAAGCAAGTCCATACCATGATTTGGCGATAACGATACTATCCACTTTTTTGCCGCGGGCACGGTCGATCAGCTCGATGGTTTGCGTGCTTTGCCCGTTGTTGGTAACGGCCAGCCATTTTTTATTGTTGCTCAATACGAGGTTAAGCGGCAGATCGCCGAGCTGAATATTTTTTCCAACGGGGGTAAGCGACCAGCCATTGGGCAGGCCCACTCTATTCTTTTCAAGATCGGCAAGTGACTGGGCAACAGCGGAATTGATAATAAAAAAGGCGATGACGGGTAAGATCAACTTCATAGCCTAAAAATAATGGAAAATGTCAGTGAGCGGCCAGGTTGGCAGCAAAAACTCCAGATCGCTGGTTTTCATAGGCGAAATTTCCAAATGAGTAAACGTTTTTCCTCATTTCGTAACGTGCTTCCGGCCGTGCAATACTTCCTTTGCCGAAAATTGGACGAAAAATGAGAAATAAAGACCTGTTGCTTACTGTTGTTGCCCTTTCCCTACTGACTGTGGCCTGCAGTAAAGATGGAGATGATATAGCACCGTATACTGTTCCCGGCACTTATGATTTTCAAAATGTCGATTATGCAGAGGCCACTACCAGCGTAAACATGTGGCAGGGTTTCCAGTTTTACCTCGGCAGGGGCGCCACGAGGCAACTGAGCCAGGACACCGTGAATTTTTTATGGAACAATACCGGCAATGCTTTTACCGCCGAATTTGTTCCCAATCTTCCTAATACACCGCAACAATTGAATACATCGGGTTTCAACCTGGCATCGAAAACAACCGATGCCGCCACCATCAAGGCACTGGCCGATTCCATGGTTAAGGTTAGTCAATTTTATAACACGCCGGGCACCGAAGGCGTGGCCGGCAAACAGGGAAACCGTTTGTTCAACTATTCCGGTTTCGAATTCAACCAGGGCGTTTCAAAAGGTTTGATGGGCGCGCTGATGCTGTCGAAAATAATTCAGCACCTCGATGCCGCCGCCAATGCAGACAACAATACGGTTACAGCCGGCAAAGGCACTGCCATGCAGCACGAATGGGATATGGCCTTCGGCTATGCAGGCATTGCAAAAGACTATGACTCGTCGAAGTCATATGCCAGCTCCGATCCTACGAGGCCGTTGGCAATAGGTGGTTATTTTGGTGAAAGAGGAAAATATATCCAGGCGGGCGGCACAGTATATGAAGCTTTCCGTAAAGGACGCGCAGCCATTGGCGCCAAAGATTATAAAGTGCGCGATGCAGCTGCAGCCACCATCAAAGAATTTGTGGAGAAAACGATGGCGGCAGCTTGTTATTATTATGTAACGCATCCGCAGGGTGTGGCAGATAAAGGAGCAAAGCTGCACGAAATATCGGAAGGCCGCGGCTTTATCGTGGCGCTGAAATACAGGGCGGCCAACAGTAAACTGACAGCAGCCAATTACCAGGCGCTGGTCGATTTATTGGGTGTAAATCAAAATGCCTATGCCCTGATCAACGATGCTACATTTGCAAAATTGAAACAGGCACAGCAAATACTGACGACAACGTATGGACAATTGCAACCGTAAAAAACAAGCAAATAAATTCATTGAAACTCCCGCGCAATGCCGGGAGTTTTACTCATTTTATAAGGATATACAATTTTAGTATGAAAAGGATATTAGTAGGTGGATTATTGGGCTGCATGATCATATCTGCAGGTATTTTTTGCAGCAAATCGGGAGATGATGGCGGCGGCGGCAACAATGATAATTTCGATAAGACCGGCATGCTCACGTACTTTGCCGACCAGGTGATCATACCATCTTACCAGGCATTGCAGCAGGCCGTCAACAATTTTCAAACGCTCAGCAATACATTTCTCGATAACAGAACGGTGGACAATCAACAGGCATTGCTGCAGGCATATAAGCAGGTGCATCTTGCATACACACGTGTGGAGGGTTTTAATTTCGGACCTGCTGTGGTAGCGTCGCTGGAAGTGTACCTGAACTTCAACGGCGGACTCGATTACAATTTCAATACCAGCGGCGAACTCACCGGGTTTTCTATCGACAGCGTGACCATGGAAAATAATATTTCATCAGGCAGCTATGATTTTACCCTGTATGTAAGAAACTCTTTTTATGCGCAGGGCTTTGCTGCTTTGAACTATGTTTTCTTCGGGCCCAATGCTATCGACAAATTCGGCACCAACACTACCAGGCGTGTCAAATATGCAAAGGATGTCGTTACGCGTATGAAGACGCTGGTCGATAAAGTGAATACAGACTGGGCAGGTTACCGCAGCGATTTTATCAGCAATACAAAGACCAATGTGGGCAGCCCTATCGGCAATATGATCAACAATATGGCCTATGAACTGGACGTGTTGAAAGGACCGCGCATCGGCTGGCCATTCGGCAAACAATCGAATGGCACTGCATTTCCGACAAAAGTAGAAGCATACTTTGCCGGTAACTCGTCGGCGCTGGCGCAGGAAGCCATGCGCAACCTCAAAAAAATATTTACTGCCAACAACAGTGGCAAAGGTTATTCGGATTACCTCAAAGCATTGGGAAAAGAAACGCTGGCCAACCAGGTGATCAGCCAGTTCGATATCGTTATTTCAAAGCTGGAAGCGATACCCGATCCGCTTTCAACGGCTATTACCGCCCAGCCCGCCAAAGTGGAAGACGCCTATAAAGAAATTCAAAAACTGCTTACGCTGATCAAAACAGATGTGGCGTCGGCTACCGGTGTGCAAATTACATTCATGGATAATGATGGTGATTAACAGGCAAACGTGGGAGAAACCAGTTTCCATTACACCGCTTATTACATTCCGCATCGTGTTTGGACTACTGATGTTTTTCAGCACGCTTCGGTTTTGGTGGCGTGGCTGGATCGATGCGGTGTATATATCGCCAAAATTTCATTTTACCTACTGGGGATTTGAGTGGATCGAGCCATTGGGTAAAACAGGCATGTACCTGGTGTTTTCGGTAATTGCATTATCCGCGTTGTTTATTGCCATTGGTTTCTTATATCGCATTGCCGCCATTCTTTTCTTTATTTTCTTTACGTACGTCGAGTTGATCGACGTGACTACTTACCTCAACCATTATTACTTTGTAAGCCTGGTGGCATTTATTATGATATGGTTGCCTGCGGATCGCTTGTATGCTGTAGATGTATTATTGCGGCCGGAAAAAAAGCGTACGCTTGTTCCTCGCTGGAACATAGGCATACTGCGTTTCCAGGTAGGGATCGTTTATTTTTTTGCGGGCCTGGCAAAACTGAATGCCGATTGGCTGGTATACGCAGAGCCGATGAAAACATGGTTGCCGGCAAAAAGTCATTTACCTGTGGTGGGGCCATTGATGTATAAAGAATGGGTGGCCTATCTTTTTGCCTGGTTCGGGGCCCTATATGACTTGTTGATCGTTTTCTTTTTGCTGAACAGGAAAACAAGACCTGTGGCTTATTGCTTCGTCGTGATCTTTCATATTGCCACGGCAATATTTTTCCCCGGCATTGGCATGTTCCCCTATGTGATGATATTGAGCAGCCTTATCTTTTTTTCCGGCGCATTTCATCAAAGGTTGTTGTCGTTTTTTTTCGGAAAAAAATTGGCTGAAAATTCTCAAGTCTATACATTTTCCCATACTAAAATCTTATACGGCGCAATAGCTTTGTATATATTTTTTCAATGCATTATCCCTTTCCGGTTTTTATTATATCCCGGTCATTTATTCTGGAATGAAGAGGGCTATCGTTTTTCATGGCGCGTGATGCTGATGGAAAAAGCGGGCGCTGCTTATTTCACCATAAAAGATGGATCGGGGAAACAATTTTATACCGTAAACAATGCCGAATTTCTGACGCCGCTGCAGGAGAAAATGATGAGCACACAACCAGACATGATCCTGAAGTATGCGCATTTTTTAGCCGATACGTATCAAAAAAGAGGTATTGCACATCCGGGAGTATATGCAGAAGTGTATGTTACCTTGAATGGCTCCGGGTCGCGGCTTTTTATAGACAGCAGTGTAAACCTGGCCGCCGAACCCTTGAGCTGGAAGCATTATAACTGGATATTGCCGTACAAACGTTGAGTAAAAAAATGAAACAGCTATTATCGATATTAATTGGATTGATCAGCGGGATGACTTGTGTTGCACAAGGCACGCACACTATAAACGGAACCGTTAGCCTGCAGGACGAACCGGCCGATCACGCCACAGTGATCCTGATGCCACAAGGCGTACAGCGACTGACCAATGAAAACGGATTTTTTCGTTTTGCAAAACTGGACACCGGCATGTACGAGCTGCAAATATCTTTTGTTGGATATGCCGGTAAAACAATCCCTGTTCATATTACAGGCGATAATGTAAACCTGGATATTCGCTTAGAAGCAGCGACAAGCCTCGAAAACGTGATCGTAGCCGGCCGCAGAAATGAAAACATTTCAGGAAAGCTGCAGGATGTTTCCGGCACAGCCATATATGCCGGCAAAAAGACCGAAGTCATCAATCTCAAATATATCAATGCCAACCTGGCCACCAACAATACGCGACAGATATATGCGCGCATACCGGGACTGAACATATGGGAGTATGATCATGGCGGATTGCAGCTCGGCATTGGCGGCCGCGGACTTAGTCCGAACAGATCATCTAATTTCAACATCCGGCAAAATGGTTATGATATCAGCGCCGATGCGCTCGGCTACCCGGAAAGTTATTATACGCCTTCTACAGAAGCCCTGGACAAGATCGAGATCGTGCGCGGCGCAGCCAGTTTACAATACGGACCGCAGTTTGGCGGACTGGTAAATTTTGTGATGAAAGAAGGGCCCAAAGACGAAAAGCTGCGTTTCACCACGCGGCAAACATTCGGCTCATTCGGTTTCTTCAATTCGTTCAACAGCATCGGGGGCACGGTGGCAAAAGGTAAACTGAACTACTATACTTTTTACCAATATAAAAAAGGAGATAGCTGGCGCCCCAACAGCCATTACGATCAGCATAATGCTTACGTGCATTTAGCGTACAACTTCACCCCGCGCTTTAAGATAACCGGCGAATACACGTTTATGAAATACCTGGCCCGGCAGCCAGGTGGATTAACGGATGAACAATTTAATGAAGATGCTTCTGTATCGGTACGCGCCCGCAACTGGTTTAAAGTAAACTGGAACCTGGTCAGTCTCAATCTCGATTATCAATTCAGCGAGCATACACGCATCAACTGGAGAAATTACACCCTGCAGGGCGGCCGCGATGCTTTAGGCATGCTGACCTACATCAACCGCCCCGACAATGGCGGCAACCGCGACCTGCTTTCCGACAAATACAGCAATTACGCGTCGGAACTGCGGTTCATTCATGATTATTCTTTCTTTGATCAGCACAGTACTTTTTTAGTGGGTGCGCGCTATTACAGAGGTCTTACAAACAGAAAACAAGGCCGCGGCTCCGATGCCAGCGATGCCGATTTTAATTTTGTTGGTGTTGAACCGGATGCGTCTTCTTATAAATTTCCCGGCACTAACATTGCCTTATTTGCAGAAAATGTTTTTCGCATCACTTCGCAATGGAGCATTACACCCGGCATCCGCTTCGAGCATATCAATACAAAAGCGGATGGTTATTACTACAAACGCAACATCTTTATTCCTGATGAAAAGATATTCGAGGAAAAATCGAACCCCCGTTCATTTGTTTTGCTGGGCTTTGGCAGCTCCTGGAAATTCAAAAACGGTACTGAACTGTATGCAAATATTTCACAAAACTATCGCTCCATCAATTTCAACGACATCAGGGTGGTCAATGCCAATGCCAAAGTGGACCCCGATCTGAAAGACGAAGACGGATTTAATATAGACGCAGGTTTCCGCGGCACTTATAAAGGCTGGCTCTATGCGGATATCAGCGTTTTTCTGCTGAAATACAATAATCGCATCGGCTCCATCTTCACGCGCGATACCAGCTTTATGACCTATCGCCTGCGCACCAACGTGAGCGACAGCCGCAACATCGGCACTGAAATATTATTAGATGGCGATATACTGAAAGCGCTGGGCAGAAGTTCAAAATACAAATTGAACCTGTACACCAGCTTTTCCTTGATCGATGCGCGTTATATCAATACGAAAAACACGGCCATCGCCGACAAACTGGTAGAGAATGTGCCGCCCGTAGTATTCAGAACGGGCATCAGTTTCTCCGATCCGCATTTCAATATTACCGCGCAGTATGCTTACCAGGGCAAACAATATAGCGATGCTACCAATACCGAGATCACGCCAACGGCCGTCGATGGCGCCATACCAGCATTCAGTGTAATTGATTTAAGTCTAAGCTACCGGTGGCGTCAATTTACTTTGTATACCGGCATCAATAACCTGGCCGATGAAAAATACTTCACGCGCCGGGCAGATGGTTATCCGGGGCCGGGTATTATACCTGCCGATAAAAGGAATTTCTACTGCACACTTCAATTTGTTCTATAGCATTTGCTAAACTTTTAGTAGGAAAGCGACCACACGTTTCAATACCGGGACTACCTTAAAGTGGGTATTTTTTTCGAATGCCTGTATCCGCTTTAGTATTTTCTGGTGGTTTATATGTTTCTATAAATAGCAGGACTAACGGCCACGGACTGTCCGTAACTTCTGTTGTTTTGCCTCTCGACGTGATTGCTTGTTGATACGAATGTAGCACAGCGTGTCATCAGGCATTTTTTGTTTCCGCACCCCGCAGAAAGCCGCAGTTGGAAAGTTAATTGTACAGCTGACACGTATTTTTCCCACCATATGAAAAAATCTTAAAAAAGGTTAGTGTTGAAATTAGAGAATACAGTATTCACCACGTATTAGTTATAGCGGATGAGTGTAACCAAAAAAGCTTAACCCCATTCGGATGTTGCCAACACGCTCATATTCGGTATTTGAATTGACTGCAAAACTCAATCCTGCAGTTAAGGACTTTTTCCCGCTCATAATTTTTGCCCTCATCAAAGAACCTTTCACATAAAAGATTCCCGTTTCTTGTTCCTTAGATCTTATCCTTGACTTTACCTAACCTACTTTAAGCAACTATTTATGTCAAGAACGAACGGTATCGATCAGGAAACACTTCAGGGTTTGAACGAAAACAAGGCTGAATCACTAAAACTGGTATTTGAACATTTCTATAAGCGCCTCGTTTTCTATTCTGTAAAAAAATATACCGGTAACCGGGATGTCTCGATGGATATTGTTTCTACAGCGTTTGCGAAATTATTCGAAATGCCATCGAAAGAATTTACACATATAGCTGAACTCGAATCGTTGCTGTATACAATAGTTTCAAATTTAAGCATCGACTACCGGAGGAAGATCAAAAGGTCCTGGAAACAAATTCCATATGATGAATCATCGGCACAAATTGAAGATCAATCCGATGAGACCATTGAATTTGGCGAAGAAGTAATGCATCTTGTTATGGAAGCCATCGAACAACTGCCCGCTCAGCGAAAACTGGTGATTCAACATAAGCTTTTGGGACACACCTCGAGGCAAATTGCCCAGTTGCTTCAATTGACCATTAGCACAATAGATAATCATAAGCGCCTTGCCGTTTTATCTATCAGGCAATACCTGCGCATGCATGGTAAATATCCCCTGTTGTCTGACTATTAAAGATTATTTTTTTAAAAAACCTTCATTTTTCATTAGATAAATTCCTGAATGCCGCGTATTAGTTCTACACAACATTTACACCATGACAAAAAATGAAGCACGAGCTATTGAGCTCACAGCAAAACATCTTTTCAATTGCCTCGACCAGATGGAAGAAATTGAATTAGATGAATGGATAAATGCCAGTCCTGAGAACAGGCAAAAATTCGAAGGCATTGCAGGTATTCGAAACCTGAAACGTAAGTACAGGGAACTGGCTTCAATCGATATTGATGCCGGCTGGCACCGCACACTGGAGATAATGGCGGAATCAGGTGCTGCCGCAAAATCGAGGTCCTTGCTTTCTCTTGCCAATGGCAGAAAGATATTCCTTGACGAAGCCAGGAATGGCGAAATCGCCCGTGAAGATGGCTACGCCATTCGTAAGAAAGATCAGCAAGTGGTATATGTTCCTGAAAAGAAACGCTACCACCATGCCGCCAAAGAAATGATACCCATGAATGTGCTGACTACTTCTGCTGACACAAATTGTGAATTATTGCTGGCAGATGGCAGCAAGATATCAGTAAATGGCGGATCGACTTTGCGATATCCCGTCTGGTTCGATGGCAGGGTGCAGAACCTGGAATTTTCAGGTAATAACTGCTGCGTGATTTCAAAAAGCGCCTGCAGCCCGCTTTTACTGAAGGTGAACGGTTCACTGGATGTCCGGTATTATAATAACAAGCCATACGGCCATTCCTTTTTGTTTGAAGGTATTTACAGGCTTGGTAAAAAACTGGCGAAATGGATGGGCGTACAACCTACCATCGATATCAAATTAATGAACGCCGGTAGTTCCTCTTAATATTTATTAAAAAAAATAAAAAAAAGATGCCTCAGCAAGTCACCATATTTAAGTTATTGTTTTCTGCGCCCGGCGATATATTCCCTGCTGCCAGGGCGGCCATCTGCCAGGTTGTGCAGGAGTGGAACCGTACGCAGGGACATTATAACGACATGCGCGTCGAAGTAGTGGACTGGACCACGCACACTTTTCCGCAATATGGCAGCCGGCCGCAGCATTTTATAAACAGGCAGGCTGCGGACCATTGCGACCTGGTGGTGGCTTTGTTCGGACATAAGTTCGGTGTGCCCACCGGCGTGGCGCAGTCGGGCACCGAAGAAGAAATTCACCGCGCTATCCGGAGAAGGGTGCCGGTAATGCTCTACTTTTCTACCAATAAACGGCGCCGCCCCGCTTCAGACCCCATTCAATACAAGCGCATCCTGCGTTTCAAAAACAAACATCGCAAGAAAAGCCTTTATAAAACCTTTGCCACCTCCGAAGAATTCATGATGCAGTTTCGCATTCATTTTTCCGATATGATGGTGGAAATACGCAGAAGGGAGGCCAGGCGAAAAAGAAGGCGCACCAGGTGACAGCCCGGCAAGATATCAACGTCAGTGCCAGCAACGATACTTTATTTATGCAGCAGACAGCCGGTGAAAAAACGGCGCCTCGCTGCCCAAAAAAAATACAGGCCCGTTTAGTGATTTCAGCGCAATATTTGTAACCATACTGCCGGTGTATTAATCTAATGGTTGGCCAAGACCCCTTTGCACACAATATTCTTCACAAAAAAAGTATGTTATGGCAACAATCACTTCCAATTACGCAACCCAACCCGCAGTAACCGCAAACAAATCGGCCGTCGACCGGGTCACCACCATCCTGAGATACACTTTCGGTTTGGTGCCCATAGTGGCAGGGGCCGATAAGTTTAGCGATATACTGGTAAACTGGGACCAATACCTGGCCCCGCAAATCGCCAATATACTTCCCTTTGCACCGCACACTTTTATGCTGATAGTGGGCGTCATTGAGATCGTTGCGGGTTTGCTGGTGCTGGCGCGTCCCAAAATAGGTAGCATTATCGTTTGTTTGTGGCTATTAGGCATTGCGCTTAACCTGCTGATCGGCGGCCAGTACTACGACGTGGCCGTGCGTGATATAGTAATGGCGATCGGGGCATACTCTTTATTCACCTTATCGGGTAGAACAAGAGACAATGGATAACCCGCATTGGTCTATCGCAGATCATATACTGATTGGAAATTGCAGAACGGCAGCACTGGTCGCCAGGTCTGGATCTATCGATTGGTGCTGCGTTCCCGAATTTCATTCAGCCGGCATATTTGCCGCCCTTCTCGATGATGAAAAGGGCGGCTTTTTTCTGATACAGCCCGTCAATAGGTTTCGTTCTTCACAATCATATATATCCAATACGAATGTTGCCGAGCTGATCTTCGAAAATGATGAAGGAGCCATCAAGCTTACCGATTGTTTTGTGGCCATGGAAGAAGAAGAAAAGCAGGCTCAACTTTTTCCCGATCATGAAATTTTGCGAATAGCAACGTGCATATCAGGAGCGGTAAAATGCAGGTTCGAATATTTTCCCCGCTCATTTTATGGAAAAAATGCGGTGAAGTTAAAAGACCAGGGTAAGCTGGGCATACACTTCGACTATAAAGAAAATATATGCGTGCTGCAAACCACGCTGCCCGAAGTTACCGTAGGCGGCGAAAGGGTATATGGAGAATTTATTTTGAATAAGGGCGACACAGTGATCTTTAGTCTTGCCTGTTCATCACAATTTCCTGCTATTATTCCCGAAATAAAAACAACTGCCACCGACCGGCTTGAAAAAACAAAAAGTTACTGGCAAAATTGGATCGGTAAATGTAAGTATGATGGATTATTCAGCGAGTGGGTGCTTCGCAGTGCCCTTACTTTGAAGTTGCTGACGCATGCGCCCTCCGGGGCCATCATACTTTCCAGCACAGTGGGATCCGAAGCTTGGAATTCACGTGACTTGAAGTCGCGGC